>Ga0123342_1008171_pt1 | contig 13358 bp, 4 predicted proteins | sample Turbeawhitnodule_FD_89960 | JGI IMG/M metagenome (GOLD analysis project Ga0123342, IMG submission 89960) | Root nodule microbial communities of legume samples collected from Mexico - Turtle bean Mexico white nodule | ecosystem: Host-associated > Plants > Roots > Nodule | place: Mexico: Nepantla...
GCAATCAAAACCAGATTACAAACACCACACACCAAAGTAGTGACCTTGAACCCCTCAAGAAACACACTACCTTTGGCAAACCACACCAAGAGTGTTGATCTTGAACACCTCAAGAACACACAAAACTCCTTGGCAACATAATTACAGAAATATAGTAATCAAGGAACAAGGGAATAGAATACACATGGGTATTACAAAGCTTAAAGTTCAAAATACAACCCAATCCTATTCCACACCCTTAAGAATGATCCAAAGCTCTTTCAAATCTTGGAAAAACTGTTTTGGTAAACTCTTTCTCTTACTTCAAGATTAGGAGCGTAAAACCACATTTATATAGACCAACCAAGTGGTCAAAAAGATTTAATAAAGGAGCCAAGGTAGTTAGTATCATTTAAAATATATTAAAACCACTTAACAGAATTTTGTTAAGGTTTTCAGAAAAACAATCGGTTGAATTGACTTGATAGCAAAGTCAAGCTTTTCAAAAACCTTTTCAAAAACTGCTAAGGTAAAACAACCTGTTGTTTAGAAAACTCATCTTTCAAAAGGTTAAAGATTTAAATGAACTTGGATCATCTTAATGAGTGAATTAACAAGTTCAAACAATTAGACACACACACACACAACAACAACAACAAGGTCTTCAAGCTTTCCTATTGGATTTGGAGACATCAAAGCATTTTGTTCAACACTCCCCGCACCATTTGTTCCTTCATTATGAACCCACTCCACATCATTACCCCCTCATAAGGAGAAGCATCTGACATCTGAGAACACAACAGTCTTAGTTTCTAGTAAACAAACCACCTTCGCACCTTCTTTAGACTGAACATTCCTCACGTACTTAGCTTTAGTACTCCCCCCAGACCTTTTATGTTCAAATTAACAATAATCATAAAGAACCCCCTTATTCTCTTCCTTAAACTTTTCCAAGACTTCTGAATACCTTGTTTCCATACATTATAGCTCCCACATATTCAAAGATATATCACAGTCATTGGCACTCCAAAATCTAGAGTTGCAAATAGCTATACCACCATCTGAAACATCGTTAGAGCTTTTACTCACCTTCGATGACGAGCAAGATCCAACCAATGGGCTTCCTCCTCCACTAGAAGACAACCTTTGATATTGGGTGTTGCAATCACCCAATTCCCATCGATAACGTCGTCTCTGAGTTTGTTTAGGAATAAAGAGATTAGGCCCCGATACCAAATCATCCTTCCCTCCCGAACCTTCACGACCCTCAAGATCTACCGCACCTATAACGGCTTTGCCCCCTGCTGCTTTAAGAAGATAATTTTGGGGGCCCTCGTTAGCTTGAAGGATGCACGCTTGGTCACTTAACCTTCCTTCAAGAAGAGAAGAAGGTTTCGCTTGCAGGAGTTTCACATCTTGAGAGAGTGGGATGTTCTCAGATTCACGAGTCACTCCTTAAAAACCATAATCGTTCACGTGTTCCTCCTACAACAAGACTAGCATTTATGCTCTCCCTACCCCAGCCCCTCCTTCGCAGACATCAGATTCCGGCGCCCCACCTTGACTACCAGCTTCCCTCCTCGCATGCCCTAAGCCACCTGCTACCCCTTTGGTTACCTCGTCCCCTTGGTCTTCCTTAATTACTTGGGCCAAACTAAGCATAGTTTTCTCTAGGGGACCTAAAACAGATTGGTCTCCCCACATGCCAAATGGGGCATCTACCTTCCGCCCCAACTAGGCCTCGACACCCCGCCCCAAACAGGCTTTCAAACTTCTCCAATCTTGGCCCAACATCCTATTCAAGTTAGCAGCAAAAAAGATTAGCTATAGCTAGATGAATAGGGTGGCTAAAGTGAGCATAATTAATTTCGTAGGAACCTTCAAAAGCTGAATCTTCTGCCAAGTCTTCCTGCCTCAGCCTTTCCCCATTTGTGAAAGAGCTACCACCTTTAACCTTCCGACGTGAGTCAACCGTCGCATGGTCCTAAAAAAGGAAACAATTTGTCTTTTGCGTGGTACCTTTCTTTCCCCTTCGCTGCTTCTCCTTGCTCCTAGCCTCTACATTTATTAGCTTCTCTCTGTCGTCAAACCCATCATCCGATAGCTAGATTTCCTCCACAAAGGACTCTGTTGAGGATACACTATCAGAAGAAGCTAGGTCTTTCTCCTCACAATTACATAAACCTTTAGCAAAAGATGACACCTCTTCCTCCAAAAAAATATAATAAAAAGGCCATTGATATGAATACGTTTAGAAACCCTGGACAGGTGAAGCTTGCGTAGTCTAACTTGGAGACGAGCATACTCGAGGTTGTCCCATGCTTCAACTGCCTCGTCAATGGCTACTAGGTTAGCCACGTTGCCAACCACTTTAAAGAAACAATCTTTATTCCAAAGAGAGATAGGCAACCCATAACATCTAACTCCAATCTACATCAGGTGCGTCCGACCAAGGCTCAATAAACTTTAGGCAGTCATCAAACCACTCCTTATTCAACTTAACAATCTCTTTCATTTTTTTCTTCATCTCTGGGTGTTAACAAAACCATATTATCGCCCAGGGACCTCACCTTCACCATGTTCAGCCCCCCTTAAAGCATTCTTTGCTGAACTTTTTAAACGCTAACCCTGCTACCAAATGGCCAACCATACTCTTCTCCATCCAGGGGAGGTTTTGCTGAACAAATTCAACTGAGAGGCCTTTCCACCTGTCTTGTGGAGAGCTTTTTACAGCACATGCATATGACATCTTCCCCTCGTTTTGCTTACTATCAACAACTCTCCATTCCACTTTATCCTTTCCTTTCTTATCTCTCCAAACGTTCTTACTAAAAAAGGTCTTCCTGGGGGCATCATGAGACCTAAGACCTGTATGATTCGCTTGGTGGCCCTCGTGAGACTTAACAATTCTTGTGCTTCTTTCAAAATGAGCATGGTCTACCTTCCCATCTCTTGTACTCCTCACCGGCTGGGCACGCTCTGCTCTTCTATATTTCGGAATGTTGACAAAAAGCTTCATCTTCCCAATATATATTTGGTCCAACTCTTTTTCTAGCCTTCGGACATCCCTCACCTCAAAAAATCTCACAAAACCGAGTATTCTTCCCCACCTGTTGAGCCTCCTAGAAATAAACACTTCCTTCACCCTAGCCCATCTCTGGAAGGTCTTGAACATGTCATATTCTCCATAGTTCACCGGAAAATTAGAGAAGAAGAAGGTGGTGAAGTTACGAGAAGAGGGGTACAACCTACGAACCCTACCAGAATCTCCCATGCTAAACAAATGACGAAAATGAAACACCAATAAACCCATAACAAAGTGACCGAGCCCTCGAGCAGCGACCTTCTGGCCAGCACGAAGCTGGTGAAGGACTTCAATCTTTCAATCTAATAATAATGCTTTGTGTCTTTGTGTTTTATGTTGTGTTCCTAAATCTTAAAATTATTTCTAATATATTATCGTGTCAACTAGCTGGTTTGTATGCAAAATTTTATTAATATGAGAAAAATGTTATAATTTTTTCATATATATTTGTTATCTTTCAATAGAATGGTTATTACTAGATAGTATCAATGAAAAAATATTTATGTTAAGTACATAGATGTTATATATTGTCGATTGGTTTATATATATATAAATAAATATATATGATGTTTCTAACCTTGAGGTCATTTCCTCTATCAAACTTGTTACTTTATTTTATTGCATTTGTGTCTTGCTTCAATAAAAAAAAATATCCAAAATGGTTCTTGTAATGCTTTGTTTGAATTAAGGGGTAAATGTCAGAGAGTGGACTTGAGATGATTTGAAGAGAAAGTGTGAAAAAAGTGAGGTTATTTTGATTAAAGTAAATAGAGTGAAAAGTGTAGAGAAAGTTTATAAAAGTTTGTGAGTGATGGGATAGATGTGATTGAAATTGTATTTTTTTAATTGATAAAAATGTAAATTTACAAATTTATCCTTGAATTTAAAAATTATTGAAAAATTAATTTGTTTGATTTTTTTAGATTGTAATTATTTTTAATTAAAATATTATATTATTTTTAATAATTATTATTTTTATAATTTTATTTATATTTTTTATGTTTAAATTCTAATTTTAGTTTAAAAAAAATATTATTATAATTTAAGATTATGAAAAAGGATAATAGAGTAAATTAAAAATTATTAATTATATAATTATATATATATATATATATATATATATATGTTTCCGTGCAAATCCCTTCTAAAGTGTGAAGAAAATGTAAACCTGAAAAAAAAAAATCGTTTTCCGTGATTTCCATACTTTATTCTCTTTGTTATTGTGTTTTCTTCATGCACAGTACAAACCTTCTTTTCTCTTGAAAACAAACGAGTTTTTTTTTATCGATAATAAACAATAAATAAATGAGAACCGCTTCAAGGGTGGTTCAAACCTTATACAAAGTTACATACAAAAAGAGAATGTTGTATGTAAAGGAGATAGTGTTGGCATCGCATGCCATTGGTAAGATTTGGATCATCTTATGAATGTTTATTGTTGCATTCATATAATGATATAATTAAACATATAATTTTGATTATCTTCTAAGTTTGTTGTTCTTGACGGTTGAATGTGATGATAATCATTCACGGGGAATATTTGGGGAAACAAATCATCCTCTTAATTAATTTCTCACTTTTATCACTTTTAGATTTGACAAAAATTCTTTCAAGTAAGTATTCACAATATGTAGATTAAAAAAACATGATATAGATTACTTTGTTGTTATGTTTTTTTCTTTGTTGTAAATTAGGGTCTTAAAGACCAAGTCCATTAGGCATTCAAAAGTCAATTTTGTGTTTTATTTTTGTTTCAAATCAATTGTAATTAATCATTTAGTTTCAACTGATTGTAAAAGTAAATATAAACTTTGGACAAATTCTCAGTGGTTAGATATCAAAATACTAAAGATTTTGCAATACTCTCAACTTTCTCTCACTTCCTCATGGTTTACTTTTTCGTGAATTTTAACAAGTCGGAGTTTGGATATTGTGGAAAGTCTTTTGTACTCAACATATGCCTTATGATTCATTAGAGACAATGATTTTGAATATTCTCTCTTCAATGCCATTTATTTTTATAGTTGCTAGAATATTTGGCTATAATCACTTTTCTTGGTGGGAATGATAAAGAGGAAACAAAGAGACCGATAGACATCCCATATTTTTTTTTATTAAAACTCATGTTAGACAATATTTGTCATCACACGAAAAATTGAAAAAGAAAAAGAAAAAGAAAAACAAACATTGGGGGTAAAACCAAACCCATGAAAAACTCTCTAAGAAACTACATTGAAAGTTTAGACTAACAAATGAAATAAAGACAAGGCAAATAAAATAATTTTCTCAAAAGCGAAGCTCCCAAAATAAAAATCGGTGAAAATCAAGCACACTATTGTTTTTTCTTTTTCTTATTGACTTTTACTTTTGAGGAACTATTCGGTCTCCCAGTGGTTTTATACTTTTTCCTCTTCTTCACTTGATGATTCACTTTATTCAATTTTTTCAATCAAGAACTTAGCAACCAAATTGACTTCTTTTAAAAAAAATATCATTCGAGATAAATTCAACTATATTCGTCCGGATCTTACTCATAAATTTCTTGATCATCTAAAACAAATTCAAAATAATTTTGCAAGGCAAAATCATGAGAAATTTTAGAAGTAGCATGTTTGAGAACAACAAATGCAGATTTAAGTTGAAAGAATTCAAAAGATCTTAAATTATCAGTAGGCAAAGATTCCTTCGGTTGTATCAAATTATCTGATTCATGAACACTCTAACGAAAACATATCAACAAAAATACCAACATGAGATCATGTCCCGACCTCTTTATCATTAACTACAACTACAAAGTTATCAATAAGAGATAAATCTTTTACATGTTTCTTCAACTTTTGACTTTCAAGTTATCTCAGCTCCACTTAGCCAACAACAATTTCAACAAAAGTATCGAGATCATTAGTAGGTCCCTCTATTCTATTACAGTAACATCAGTAAAAAAAAAATCTGTCTTATAAATAACATATTTAGGTTGCATTTATTTCACATATACTTCTTAGTTTTATTTCTATTTTGCATTTCAATTCAAAGTTTCTTTACAAAATAGTGGAAAAAAACTGTATTACCGAGAAAATTGAAGGCAAAAATTTTCATTTCTCATAGATAGAATTGTAAATAAAATAATAATACACAACGAAGAGAATGTCTATCAGCGATCCAAACCACACAAATAACAATCGAAAACCATCACCAAATACAACGAACCAAAACTATCTATGACGCCCCTGACACCGAAACACAAGAAGACCATCATTACAAAAGAAGTTGGAAACCAAGAACAATGAAAAAAAAAATGAAAGCATGTCACGTCAGAAAGATAAAGAAAAAAAATTCAAAAAGGCACCACGTCAAAAAATAAAATTTGTGTATTTTTATCATTTTTCCCATCACGGCACCTAGATGCTGTATGTCACGCGAAAGTGTACGCTAATCATTTTCGTATTATTTAATGATTCTTTTCCTAAACTTTTATAATGATGATTAGATTCTGAAACATCATTATTTTAAATTTAACGTAAGAAAATTAACTATATAATATAATGATTGTTATAACAACCTGATTTTTGAGAGAAACAAGTGTTTTGAGCATCACCATGCTGATAAAGTCTATATGGTGTGCAAGAGATACATCAAAATGAAATTAAGAACGACCATTGAGCAGGAAGTTGAATATATGCTCAGAACTCAAAAGACAAGAACATTCTTAATCAGTTTGTATTGTTTTCCAAGCTGAAAGTTCTAAGTAGATATATTTTCTGCTTGTGGAAGACTGCTAGAGACATGAGTTCCGTTAGTTAGAGATTGATTTGATAGTTAATTAGTTAAATAATTATTTATTTTCATCAGCACCTGAAAATGAACATTTTTATTATTCATATCTCATTTTGACATTTTCCAACTTTCCCTGAGACATCTTCAACGGATAATGTACAACAAAAATTATAAGAATTTCAGATCATCACAAGACAGAGACATGATGAGTGGTTGACTTTGACTCGCCCGGTTCATTAACTTGCTAATGCATGCCATGCCAATCCTTCACAGTTTTCGAAGTTTCACCTTCTATATATATTTTCCATTACAAAGAAGAAAATCTGAACACTGAAGATCATAAACCATCCATCCTTGAACATGATCAGAACCATGCCTTCCAACAACCTCATTTTTCGTATCTTTTGTTGTATACTTGTTATTACCTTCTTCAACTTCCCAACCACTAAAGCACAGAACGAGGACACGGTTTATTTTGAGTACCAAAACTGCAGTGCAAACAGAATATCTTCGACCAGCACCTATCAGAAGAACATGATAACCCTTTTCTCTTCCTTCACTTCCAGCGCTTCTGCTAAATTATTCTCCAACACCACGATCCTTGGCGGAAACAGTAGCGTGTATGGTTTGTTCATGTGTAGGGGTGACATACCCTTACGCCTGTGCAAACAATGCGTGGGGAACGCAACCGAGAAGTTATCTACAGACCCAGAATGTAACCACTCCATAGAGGCTGTTATATGGTACGCTGAATGCATGCTTCGGTATTCCAACGTGCTTTTCTTCTCCATCGTGGCTACATCTCCAGAATATTCTTTGTTTAACGCTGACGATGTCTCCTCCAATTCCACAACCAGCTTCATGAACTTCTTGCGCAATACAATGAACCGAACTGCAGAAGCAGCAGCGGATTCGGAAGCAAGGTTCTCAACAAAGGAAGCAAACTTGTCTCATTCTCAGACCCTTTACGCTCTCGCTCAGTGCACACAAGATTTGTCACCGCAAAACTGCAGAACTTGTCTTGCTGAAGCAATAGAGATGCTTCCAACGTGCTGTGATAGAAAACAAGGAGCAAGAGTTAAGTTTCCGAGTTGTAACATTTGGTATGAGATGTACCCTTTCTATGGCGTCATCACGGATAATCCACCAAAAAGACTCGTTCCATCATCAGGTTTTTCTTGGTGGCACCCGAATGGGGTGAATCTTTTGTTAAACATCCTAGTGTACATTTTGAACCTTATTATTGTATCATTTTTATAATATATGAGTCTAGTGTTGTTAACAAACGTGAAGTCAGAACAAGTAGATAGAAGGTTTCACCTTCTTTTACATATAACTTATGCTCATGTTTCTAATTATCAGTCCAACTAATTTTCTTTTGTTGCATCATCTAGCATAATTATACTTTGATTTTGGTTGAGTGTTTAAAAAGGGTTTCATGGACTTGCCTTACAAATAACTTCATTTTGGCAAGGATCTACTCAAACCCCTCCAGGAACAACTCACTTAGCTGCTTGCCATAGTTTTTTACACATTCTCCATGCTCCACGCAAGAGAGAGAGAGAGAGAGAGAGAGAGAATATCCCGAAGCGAAGGTAGTGAAATCCAACATTTGAAATAAATGCTGTGGCAACTACTATTTTATTTTCTTTCTATATTGAATGTGCAGATCATTGTTAATGACAATTGGTAAAATAGTTCCAATCATTTATTTTTCATTTTGATACGAATATTACAATTTTCTTTAGACTCTAATACGTAGATTGTCATAAGTCTGGAATGTGAAACTTAGTCTAGTTCTACATGACCAACAACTTGTTTGTGTTTAAATTTAGGGGATATTTGATTTTTCTTAAATTAAAACTGTTGTTAATGGAAATCAGTGAATTTAGATTTTATGGTGGTAGTAGGGCTAATTGACTGCTGCAGCCTCTATTTCTGATAGCTGCATAATTGAAGCAAATTTACTGCATAATAGCTGCTTACTTGTGAGCCTGGGCGTTCATGTTTGAGAATGTTATGTCTAGTTCTATTGCAAAGCTGGATTGGAAGAAGCTTATATCAAGCTGGAATTTGTGACTGCATATGTTAAAGCACAGCATGCATGATATAGCTTAATTTTTTCTTGTGTTATACTAAAGAAGATTAAAAGTAAACTAGGCCTTTGTGGGTTGTATATGAGGAGATGAGCTTTGTATAAAGGTTATGACAACCTGAAGTATCTCTTTTAATGGTGTTAGTAGGGTTTGTGTCATTGAGTGAGGCGAGGATGTGAGTTCTAATGAAGGAATGAGGTTTTGTTTTGTCCACGAAGGATGGTTTATTAAAGGTTTTCAAATAATACACTACGAGAATACAAAGTTGTAGCGTGAGCCAATAATAATATACTCTAATACGAAGAAGTCAACGCTAAAGTTAGAGTAGCTTTCGTTTTGTGTGGGATAAAAAAACTCGTTCTTTGGTTGGAAGCAACATATATTTGCCTAGGTCTATATGGAACGGATGTTATTAGAATCCATTAGCGCATGCAAAAACATTTAATAATATAATTATAGTGTGGGTTTAATGGACACTAAATAAAGGAAACAAAATTGTGTAGATCTAGCCCTAAATAATTAGAAAATAAGTTATTTGTGTAGTCTAACCTATACTTAAGGAAAAAGAAAAAGAAATTGAGTATTAAAGTGGGCTTGCGGATTTTGAGTTGAAAAAAGAAATAAGGCAATTGCTTCTGCACCATGTCACTGCACCCAATTCTATGTGAAAAGACGAAAATGCCTTTAAAAAATGGGATACATATCAAAATACATTTCAGACTCTCTTTTCTGGAACACAATAATCTCTTCTGGATCTACTTTTCTAGAATGTATTATTTTTAATTCTGAATTTTTTTATTTAAAATAAAATTTTGATTTTTTTTCCGGATTTTTATTTTTGGAACACAATAATCTCTTCTAGATCTATTTTTCCAGAATGTATTATTTTCAATTCTGAATTTTCATTTTCGAAATAAAACGGAATTTGAAAATATTGTTGGGTGCAGGTTCAAAAATAGGAAGTCTTTGCCAAGAAATAATTGAAGATTATAGTGGGCTTGACAGATTTTAAGTTGAAAAAAAAATTGAGAATTAGAGTGGGCCTCTGAGTTGAAAAAAACACTTTTCATTGCTGTGGTCAACGCTAGCATTTATTAGAAAAAAAATAAAATGATTTCAAATTATTTGTCCTGTTCGAAACCTATCTCAATTATTTTGAAAGTTGTCTCATTTATTCTATTTCAAATATATTAAAATTTCAATAAAATTTGAATATGATTCTGTACTGGTATGCGACGAGATTGAGCTGCCCGAGATTCGGTCTCCATGACCGAGATGACCGAGATCCCCACGGACGGTCTGGCCGACCGACACATATAATCATTACCGTCCAAACCAAGGTCAGTGAAGCTAAATGACCATTAAGAATTAGATAATGCAACCATAAGTGTGATTCATTCCACTAATCAAACCCAGTAAGGTAAACTTATTAAAATAATATAAATAGCATATATTATGAGGAACAAGGTACGTCATTATTATTGTACACACCCGAGTGTCGAACACCCTCTTTACTGACTTGAGCGTCGGAGTGTCTTTTGCAGATACCTCCCTCATTTGGCATTCACTCGAGACTGAGAGTCGAAGGAGTAGTGCGAAGACCGGAAGGATCACAGCAAAACCCAGCAACCTGCCCGAAGGAAGAAAGAAGACGAAATCTTCAACATTTCTTTAGGTCTCATCTCCCTAGCAGAAACATATTCCAATCAAATTTTAGGTATTTGTTCAATAAATTACAATAACATAGTAACAAAATGAAATTATATCTGATCTAACTAAACTCAACTAATCAAGCTCAACAAAAAGGAAAAATCATGGACAAAAAAATATTAGAATCTACACTACAAGAAATTATTGAATTACTGACAGATCTGGAAAAAGCATATTCGATACCTGGAAGTCAAAATTGTTGAAGTTATTAAAGTTTTAAAATTACCATTTTGCTATGGATCAGACTTATACTCAAGTTTATTAAAGTTTTAAATTACCATTTTGCTAAGAATCATATTTGTACTCGAGCTCATTGCATATGAGATATGGTAACTACTAAGTCATTTAGTAATTATATTATGACTTTTATTATTCTTATTATGTTAATAGACTTTTATTATTCTTATTATGTTAATAGAGAAATATAAAAGGATGTAAGAGAATGGAGTGAAATTTGAAATATCTTAATATTGTAACTAATAAAGTTTAAGGAACAATAATTAAGAGAGAGAAGTGAGAAGTTTTTGATAAAGAGAGAGAAGTGAAAAGTTTTTGATATAGAGAGAATTTAGAAGTTTTTTATAGAGAGAGGAAAATGATAAGTTTTTGATAGAAAGGAAAGTGAAAAGTTGATAAAGGAAGTCAAGTTCGATTTTTTAGAGGATAAAATTAGAAAAATAAAAGTATATATATATATATATATAAATGACAGAAATGTTCAAGATAACAATAAATTGATAAAAAAACTTCTTATTATATATTTTTAAAATAATAAAATAAAATATTCGTATAAGGATAAAATGAGAAAGTAAATGTGTATAAAAAAAAATTACGATAATAATCTTCTTTATATATAGGTATAGATAATATTAATGTTATTAATATTACCATTACCATTATTATTATTAATATTTTCATTTTATTATATATCCATATAAAATAAAATTATTAATTATTATCATGAAAAAATGTTATTAAGATGAAGAAAATTAATTATTATTATCTTAACTATTTATTATTATTATTACTATTATAAATATTATTATTATGATTATATTAATATTGTAAAATTTATGGATAGATTTTTTCGATGGATAATGATTCGCGCTCAATTATTAATAAATATTAATTAGCATTTAAATTATCGATAAAATTTATTGATAAATATTGATCCACATTCAACATTTTTTAAATTTGTTGATAAAATCTATCGATAATTATCAACATACAAAAATTTACCAGTAAAATCTGTTGGTAATTAAATTATCGACCGAGATAAATTTGTTAGTAAATTTGTTGATAATTATTGATGAACACGCGAATCATAGACATAAAATATGTTGATAATTACTTATGGACACAAATTCGTCACTAAAATTCCTCGATAATTACTAATAGACATAAATCCATTAATAATTACTGACAAACACAAATTGATAGATATTTTAATAATTACTAACAAACACAAACACTAAAATTCGTCAATAATTATTCACATTATATATGCATGGAATTTTTTACAATAACACCACCATTAACCAATTTGTAGAAATATTTAAACTCCCAACATACTAATTAATCACTATTGTTTTAAAATTGAATTTTGTATATCTAAACACAAATTCATTTGAATAGTTTGGAATAATAGATATTAATTTAAAATATAAGCTGAACAAAATTAATGAAAATATTGTCCATTCAAAATAATTCTCTCTCACCAAAAATGACATATTAATTAAAATCAATACTCATAATCTGACCAATTTTTTGCTAACATTAAAATACAACTGAGTTGACATTGAATAGTTCCTTAATTACAATATGAATGAAACCAATCAACATATTCAAAACTTATTTTCCAATTAAATCCACCTTCATCAACATCATGAATTTTGACCCTAAACTTCATCAACATCATGAATTTTGACCCTAAACATATATAAAAGCCTTCAGATTTCATATTTGCTAACCCTAGTGAAATTTTAGTTCCATCCAAGCTCAAGTGAATTGAGGTAAATTCACTTACTAACTAATAATAAAACATATATTTCTTTTATTTTTCTGTAAAATTTGTTATAAAACATAATAAAAATATAATAAAACTAGTAAATTAAGATTATCATTAATTTTAAACTAAGCGTTTAATTTTTTATATTCTAATTACTAAATAACATATCTGTGAAATTCTAAATTAAGAAAAAGCTAATAAAACTATTAGAATTACTCATTTACTCTTATGCTTTGTTTGGATTAGGGAGGGGATGTGTGAGGATTTGAGGGAGTGGATGTGTGAGGATGTGTGAGGAAAGTGAGAGTGTTTGAATAGGGGTATGTTAGGGTGAATGTGTGTGAAAAGTTTATGGGAGTTTGTGAGTGATGTGATGGTTATGAGGGAATTTTATTTTTTTTAAAGGTGTGAAATGTTACTTTACAGATTAACCATTGCCTATTAAAAATAATAAAATGAGTTATTTTTGTTTAAAAATAAAAAAATTTCACACATTTCGTAGATTTAAAAATTATAATTAAAAAAATATATGTTAAATGTAAATATGTATAATATAAAAACTATAATTAGAAAAAAAAAATAGGTATTCAACAAATTAAATAAAAACAGAACTTCAAGTAATAAAATTGAAAAATAAATCAAACATTATATAAATAAAAAGATATTATTTTTTAATATTAAAAACCCTCTAGAAATGAAAAATAAA
>Ga0123342_1008172_pt1 | contig 13355 bp, 5 predicted proteins | sample Turbeawhitnodule_FD_89960 | JGI IMG/M metagenome (GOLD analysis project Ga0123342, IMG submission 89960) | Root nodule microbial communities of legume samples collected from Mexico - Turtle bean Mexico white nodule | ecosystem: Host-associated > Plants > Roots > Nodule | place: Mexico: Nepantla...
AAGCTGGATGATGAAATTATTTTAGTTGAAATTTGAATATTTGTTTTAATTTTATGTAGATATTAAAGTTTTATGAAGAGAGATATGTTTTGTAACATTTTAAGAAAAAGTGGTGGACATATTGTATTATGTTTATATTTTCTTTTTAATATTTTATACAAATTTTAGTTTTTAGATGTGTGAAAATCTAGGGATGTTACATTTGGTATCAGAGCAGTTCATCCTTAGGATGACCTGAGGGTAGTGGGTTCATTATGTTTCTTCTGCTTATAAATAATTGTTGGAGTCTTAATTAAAGTTATAGTGAAAGGTTTTCAAATGTTTTTTTTAGAAAAGTTTTAAAAATCTTGTATGTGCTTTAGTAAATGTATGTTCTAAATGAAAGTTTTAGTATTAAGAATGTAAGGATCTTGATAAAGTAATGAGGGTGCACACTCATAACTGAATCGAGATGATTCTCTATCTTAACTCTAAAAGTCTGAAGTTGAAATTATATTAAATTCTTGTGTGATTTATTTCATTTTATTAAGGGTTTGGGAATTTAATTGAAAGTGTTATTTTAGATTAACAGTTTTACACCAATAGCTATTTTGGTGTAATACTTTTTATTATAGGTATTATGATTTGGTTGATAAACTCAAATTCTAGATGATTTTGAGACGCTTGTTTTGTAAGATCTAGATGTTATCTTCAGAATGAATTGGTTTGTTATTCATTTTCAATCTTCTAGCTGTTGGAATAGAAATCAATAGTTTTAAAATCTCTAGGAAGTAAAATAATTAGTTGTTCAACAAGTGTGGAGCAAGTTGCAAGTTAGATTTAGTTGTGTCATGGTTTAGTTTTAGAAAGATATAAGTTATGAAGAGCACTATATTAAAGATTTAAAGATTTAATTGAGCATGTGTTTCAATAGGAAGTACTAGAGTTTTCAAGATGAAAGTAGGAATCTTCTTTGATTTGGAGTTAAGTTAGAATTGAGTTTTCAAGATGAAAGTAGGAATCTTCTTTGATTTGGAGTTAAGTTAGAATTGTTGTTTTGGCTATAAATTCTGTTATCTTTTACACATCGATTCTATTTGTTATTCTCTTGTTCATTTGTTTTGTTGCTTATTACAAATTTATTGTATACAGTTACATATTGTTTTGTGTGACTACATAAATTTATTTTTTCACTGTTATGTTTTAATTGAATTTCTGTTGCCTTAATTCAAATATGTTTATTTAGTAATTTCATGTGTTTAAAAGTAATAATATTCTGTCATCTATACCAAAATAAGTGTATGTTTTGTTTTTTTCATCTCTACATATATGTTTATATATTCTTTTACTTCTATTATTTTATTTTTTAAGTGTTATATGTTGTTTATTTTAAATGTATGTTGATTTAATCTTTTCACGGGATCAACACTCAAAATTTGAAAGTAAAAAAAAAAAGTATTTTCTGTATCTCATTCTATTTATGATATTTTTAAGCCTTGTCAATTCATATTAATTTCAATTATCATTCTTATAAATAATTTTTATTTTTCTAACTATTTTTATTTTTTATTAACTCCAGAACTTATATTATTTTCATAATAACATTTAAAAAAATTAATTCATTTTTCTTCTTAATATTATAATTTTATTTTTTTTATTTAAATAAATCTCCGGTCAAATACTAATACACTGTCAAGTCACATGCATGCATCAACACATTATTTAAATAAATAATTAGTATAAATTAATATACCAAATATTATTAACTACATTAAATTATTGATGCAAACTACTGTGTTTGTATGAATTTACAGTTTATAATCTTGAAGTTCTTCCACAATTCTTTTTCAATTCCTAAACAATATATCTTGCATCAATATGTTTATAGCAAAAAACCTAAACATAAGGTATAAAAAAAAGCAAGTATATTAAGTTGTTAAAATACACTTGACCGACCTAAAAAAACTCAAATATATTATATAAGTTAAAATAATTTAAATTTAAATTAAACATTGTTATTTCACTTATTTAACCTATAAACATCAATAGACTTAAAATGAATATGTCCATCATAAATTTATAAGTCAGTTCATTTATAGGTGAACCCCCGTGAAATTATGGACCATTCTATTTTATAAACATTATAATTGTATTTAAAAAATAAAAAGTATAATTTTTAAAACAAGTATATTATAGTTTATATATTAAATAATTATAGTTAAAATTAAAATTAATTTTATTAATATGACTTAAATTTTAAAATACAAATTATATATTTATTTTAGTTTTTAAATGATTCATTGACCGGTATAAATCAACTAAGACTCAAATTGTTATTTAAAAAAGACATCTAACAAATATTTTTAAATGAGAACTTGGGTCCATTAAATAGCTCTACAAAATGAATATGCATAATACACTAAGTCTAAAGTTCTAATTTTATTGTTACAATTATAAATAAAAAAGCTATAAATATATGAATACTGAGTATTGGTGCCAATGAAAAGCTTTGTAGAAGTTAAAAACTGAATTTGCAATTAACTAAATATCAAAATATGCAAGCACCAAAAGAAAAGAAGTAAAAAATACAAAAGAATAACAACTAAAAACTTAACAACAAAAGGAGATAAACTGAAATAAAAGGGCATCTAAATGGCTAAAAATATGTATTTAACTATTCTTTCTTGTTGGGATGAAGTGGAGATGTCCAATAATTTTTGACAGCAAATAAAAGTTTCTCCCTTTCAAGAGGGCCATCTTCATGGTCCACAATTTGACTGTCCCAATCCATGCCATTCACTATACTCTTTACCTTTACCAATATATCAACATCATCTCTGATTATTACACTTCCCTCTGGTCTAAGAATCCTATCCATCTCTAGCACTATGTCTTCCAATTCACATCTACAATGCATAAACAAATCAACTGTCTGTTTAGTTTCATGTTTCAGACATCAAAATCACACTAAAATTTCCATTTTGGATGCACATTTGGTCTTTTTTCATTTACATTTTCCACAAACCAAGTGTTTTGCAAAACTAGGATAAGGTAGTTTACTCAACTTTTTTGTTTTGATTTAATAGCTAAGATGAATCCAGAATTTTAAACTTTGTAGAAATTTTCAGTTAAACATTATCTGGGAAATGTAATAAAAAGGCATATATATACCTGTCATTGTAGAGGCTGAATACCGAATCAGCATGAATTAAGTCATAAGTTCTAGGATAAGTAGACATTGCTTCACACCTGCAACATTATAATGGCCACAGACGTTTTTACAGAGAAAAAAAAAAGGAATGAATTTCATCAAATAAAGATTGAAAGAAAACTGAGCTAACCAATTATGGTATGTTCCAATCAACCCCCTTTCAAATATTGCACCAAGTGTATCAACCTTGGCCTGAACAGGAACCACATTCATGACCCAGACAGGGGAATCTATGAGAGCCGCAGCAAATCCACCCAAGTAAGCATTCATGTCTAAAAGGTTGCGATACCTCCCAGCTTTTCCAAGCTGATTATTAACATTCTTATAATATGATACCCTTTTCTTCCACAGCTTGTTATCATTTGAGAAAGTTTCGGGGGTAACCCCCTTTATGGTCCCCATAGAAATCCTTGGTGGGGTGGCTTTTAGTCTGTCAGGCCAATTTTTCAATGCCCCACCAGCAGTTTCTTCTTTGCTGGATACATCAGGCAGAGGACTCAAACATGTTTGCATATCAGTGTACCTGAAAAGTGAAAATAGAAAACTCCAGTTAAAGAACTGACCAAGTTCATAGAATTTCACTGAGTATTTAAACTAATAGTTGATAAAAAAATTTGTTAAACAACCATTGTAAAAATCCATTACTATCATACACAATTTGTCATTGGAACAGCCTGAAATGTTTTACTGTCAGTGAATACATTATGTACCCTTTAAATAGGACCTAAGTTTAAAATTCTCTAATGAGGTTCCTGTAATGAAAAACAAAATAACATTATCAACTAATCAAGAACCATAATATGTATCTTATCAATAATGATCAACAAATTAACAGATTTCTTATTCGTGTCAAATTGTAAGTTGATGACAGTTTTTTTACGAAGTGCACAGATTATTTCCACAAAATTATCGACATGTTAATTTAACCAAAAACAAAAAACAGATGGAAATGTTTACTTGCAGAAATCAAACACGAGTAATGGGAAAATACCAGGCCTTGTCAGGGCTACCCTGTGCCTTGCAGAAAGGTCGGTTATGAGTGAGCTTGCGGTTGGCTTTGCATTCCAAATGGTTTTTGGCTTTCTGCCAAATAGCTATGTCATCCTTCTCCACTAGCTTGTTCCAGCACAGGCTTTTAGCTACATTCTCGATTTTGGTCTGTTCTTCATTCAAATCATCTTTCGTTCTTTCCCATCCTTTCCAATGTTTCTTCCAACGAATTGGTGGCCCAGATAGAATCCAATACCCACCGGGGCGTAGAATTCGATCAATTTCATTTAGATAAAGCCCGTCTAATTCCACAAATGGGAAAAGGAAAAAAAATAACACGTTAGTTTTGAATCATGAAGCTTCATTCATAAAACACAAACAATTTTTTCAGATGCACTTTGCTGTTTTACTTTTACACTAACACCCAAAACATTACACTGACATCCTCGTTACACACAAACACACGTTTTTTGGTGAAGTAGATTATCCAAAACACTAAAATGGTAGGAAGTAATGTCCAGAGAGTCTCAATAAATCTGAGGGTATCACTTTAAATTAATCTTATTCTTCATACATTAATTTATTTGCATTTGGTGAGTGAGAATATCATTGATACCGTATTCAGCCCATGGAATGAGGCATCGTGAACAATGTGCCATGTCAAAGGCTCTGGAAGGAAAAGGCAACCTCTTTGAGGCTAGGACTCCAATTAATGCAGGAACCCCTCTTTCAAGAGCAAACTGAACTTGTGCCTCATGGGTGTCCCTAGGAGCAATGGACACTGCTATGATGTCACGTGACAGAAGATAGGCTCCCCAACTAGCAACCTGCACTATCAAAGCTTTTGACCTATTAAATTCAGTTTCTTCAAATTATTCTTCACAAAAGAAGCCATCTTTTTTACATAAAATATAGCTGACAAGATTTTTTAATGTTTGCCCTTTTGGTCCTTTGAACCACAACACACTATTGAGCAAGATTGTAGATAAATCTTCTTAAGATGCGATCGGGACATCACATGTAATCCGCGAAAAGATGACATAAAATAATGTAACATATGAAATACCTGAATCGAAAGCCTAGGTTAATAGAAGTACATCTGGTTTGTGACTAACTAACCAGACAAATGCCACGTTAGGGAATAAACAATATTAAAATATAGCATTATAATAATCAGCCACTCAAATATGTTTCTACTTCCAGTTGAACTCAGTTATTATAAATTGTTGTAAACTATAATAATATTAAGTTTGGAAATCTCAGCTATAGTACTATGGATGTTTCTTTACCTCGTGAAGCACATACCTCGCCCGGTTTATTCATTTGTGGATTTTTTTATAAAAAGTCAAAGAAAATGTACCCCAAAAGCTAAAACTGAGAGAAAATAAATGAAATATTAAGATAAAAATTATTGTACAGATCCGACCAAAAAATAATTCTATACAACTTAACTAGTTCTTGAGCATCACGGAATCTCTCTGAATGGATTGTTCACAAAATAAGAAATGTAGCATCAAAGATGATTTTTGTAACAAAGTAGTGTATTTTCTTTCAAAATTACGATCTTTAGTAAAAAAAATTGTTTTATAAAAATAGGTAAATCGTATACAACTTCAGAGTGACAGGTGAAAATCATGAAACTGTATGAAGTCTTTTCCATACAGTTACACATTTTGGTAAAAAAAAATTTACTCAAAATGGAATTTCCAAATATAAATACACTATTTTGGTGTAAATATCAAACACAAAATGAAAAAAAGTCGAAATTCACACCAACTTAAAAATTAGGGGAAAAAGAGAAAAAAATAAGTGTAGATGGAATGTGGATTCCAAAAGAAAATTTGTACAATTTCTACACAGAGAAATATTTAATAGAGAAAATCCAAGAGAGTATTATGATTATTCGTTTTTGTAAGGCCAGACAACATGGCAGAAAGACTTGTTTTGGATCCTTATTTCAAAAACGAACAAATCACACACAACGTTACAAAATTCTCCCAAAACCCGTCCCCAGAAGAAGACAAACTCACCTATCTCAATGTCAATTTTGGAATCTAAAGCATTTTCACTAGAGTTTAATGATACACATTTAATCACAACCTTAAAACAATCGCTATAAAAGATAATAAACTTATATTATGATAGTTTGAGTCCTACGTTTTTTCTCGTTTTACTATGCGTCCCTTTCTCAGTTTAACAGTGAGCATCTCCTAAAGTTACTACAAAGCTTATCACCCTTGAATTGAAGGCACAACCTCATTAGTTGTTGTAAAGAACAAGGCCCTTAAGCCCATTTCTTTTCATGCTCCAATAATGACCCTTTAAAACCAACTAATCCTTCAAAAACTCAATTTTGTTTTCAATAGTAATATAAAATAATGATTAAGAAAAACAAAATATACTGTTAACAAACAAATAAAAATATTTACAATAATTTTAAAATATAATTGATACATAGATTTAGTTCAATTTAATTTTCAGTGGGGTCCCAAACGGTGGAAACATCATCATTGGTGTACCAAAAGTAAAAACATCAAGGACAAAGATGTTCCAACCCAGTCCAAAAGACCACTTTAATTTTATTTTTTTTGAAAAAAAAAATGTTTTCTTAACCATGAAACAACGAGCAAAAACAAAAAATTAAAAAAAAAAAAAGTAGGAAAACGGAAAGCGCGCGTACCCCACAGCCAGTATCGACGGCGGTCCTCACCGAGCCGTCGCGGAGGCTAACTAACTTCCCAATGTCGTCAATGTACTTGTCGGCGCCGTCGGGGAACATGGTGCCGCCCCCGGGAAAGTGGAAGCGGTCGCCTTGGTAGCGGATCCAGTTCTGCACGGCCTTCTCGACGGTGAGTTCGCGGTGCGGAACGTTGGCGTACCACGCGACGTCGCGGCTGGCCGGCCACGGGAAGGGGTTGCGGTATCCATGCGGCGCGGGGACGCGGCACTTGAGAGCTTCGGTCTTCGTGGGACAGTGGCGCTCGCGGTACACCATTCTGCGGCGCGAGTAGCGGAGGGAGCGGGCGTGGTCCTCGCATGGGGTGTACTCGCTGAGCGACACGTCGCAGGGAGGGTAGCGAGATGTGGAGGTGGAAAGAGGGAGAGAGGTGGCAGTGGCGTTGTGGTGAGAGGAGAAATCTAAGTGTGAGGTGGAGGGTGGGCTATGGAAACATGGTTTTGTTGTAAGTGTTGCTGTGGGTTTGGAGGTTTGCCGGTATGCACCGAAGGTGTATGAGAAAATGCAGAGGAGTGCGACAAGGGAATAGAGGTTGGTTTTTTTGCAGTGAGTATTTGGTTTGGAGGGTTTGGCCGTGGGATGGTAGGGTGAAGTTGAATCAGAACTGGGCATGGTGGGTGGTGGGTGTAAGAAAAAAAAATAGTGCTTTTGGTGTGAGAAAGCAAGCGTCTGTGTGGTGATTGGTGGAGTGTGGGGGTTTAAGTATTGGAATGAAGTGGAAGAGGTGAATTACATTGCAGAGTGGAATACAATGGTGGCGTGAGGATTCAGAAGTGGGACCAGATTTGGAGAAAAGTGAAAGGGCCTGTTTTCACCAATGGGTGCGTTTCTGAGTATTTGACTGCTGATGTGAGGTAATAATTGCTGTAACATTTCAACGTTGTTTGGAAAATGTCAAGAAACATTATTAACAATGAAATGCATCTTTGACTACAACTTTGATCACCATATGTTACTACAACTACTTCACATGAATGTTATACTTAACCAGTAAAGTGAGTTTTATAAGAACTTTTTTGAAACAGGTTTAGAATATTCTTAAACAAGATTGTTCAAGTAGCTGGTAGAGAGTAGTGCAGTCAATAGAACGAAGTGAGAAATTGAATGAGATTTTGAACAAACAAGATGAAAACAGAAAGAAAAAACATGAGAAAGAACTTGGCTTTCTAATTCTGGGGACCTCAATTGAACTGGATTTTCATTTCTTGGTGTCCAGAAACTCACCTGCATATATTTGGACTACTTTTCATAAGCATTTGTCTTCAATAATTAATTCCTAATTTTCTACAATTAAAAGAAATTATAAATGGACTTAATAATCATTCAAGAACACGCTTGATCCTAATCAATTAATTACCATTCTTCAAATGGTAATGGACTGTCTCATATTAATTTTTTACAGAGTGGTATATGATGTGAAACTTTTGTATCTTTCTTCAAATGGGAATGTACCCTCTCATATTAATTTTTTTCCATGGTCATATATTTTCTTCTTAAATACAGTAAGTAAATTTTAATCTTAATATTGTTCATCTATTTAATTTGTATAAAGAGGATACCCACAAATTGTTAAGATCCAATGAAATTTGGAGTAGGATTTTAATCCAAAATATTCAACCAAAGATTTTTTTTTTTTTTTTTTCTTCTATACTAGCAACTAAAAAAAATCCAATTTGAATGATTTAAAGAATATATAAAATATCATTTCTTAAATTTATTAGAAAACATTAGAAACTATAAATATCAATAAAATAATTCAACTCTGCTGATAAAATAAAAGTATAAATTCAAATAATAGAAAAATACTGAAATTAAAACTTAATAATATTTAAGATAGAGAAAAAATTATAAAATGTAAATCATTAGATAATTTAAATGGAATGTGTAATGTAAAATTAAAAGAATAAATTATCAAAGAAAAACAATAACTTACATGTGAAATTAAAGAAATCAGTTAAAATTAATAACAGGGTAGTTTTTTTTATCATTTTTATTTCTGACTTTCATATAATGCTTTTAATTTAATATCTATGAACTACTTCAATAATAAAATATTGAAAACCCATCTGATAAAAATCTAAACACGGTGTTGAATTCTGAACACAGTACCATTATTTGGTTGAAAAAGGAAAACTACCAAATTGATCATGACCAGTTAGGTGCATGGTACCCTATGGTAGGGTCGTGTTGCATTCTTCGTTTTTTACTTATATAATTCAAACACCACTTTGTACAATTTCATCATCAACAACATTTTTGCAACATTTAACCTCTTTTTTCTCCTTATTCATATATCTTTTTCATGTCATTTTATTCTTATATATCCAACTTTCCAAAACTTCTTACCATGCTCCATTCCTTTTCATAAAAGATAAAAAAATTTCATCAACCATTGCCAACCACACCTGATTATTCTCTGACACATTTTGAAGAATAAAAAAGAATTATATATATATATATATATATGTTTTTTTTAAGAGATAAAACTGATTTTATAAAATTAGATTATACTTAAATTTACTTATTTAAATAATACCATAATATATATATAACAAGAGTTTATTAGATATATAAAATCACTATCAAATAATTCATAATTTAGATAAAATAAAAATTAATTTTTAATTGATGTGATAGATGCGTTTGAATTCACATTAATTAAAAATAAAATTAATTTTATAGAAAAATTGAATTATACTAGTCTAACTTCTTCATATATATTAGTGGAAACAGAGGTCTAATCGTGCCTCTGTACCCATATTTTCATCTTTTACTCAATTTTTACGAGATGATAGAAATGTAATATATGTAGAAATAATTTTTGATGAGTTGAAATTGAAAAACAAAAAATAGAGTGTAGAGAGTGATTAAAAGTGGATGTTATTTTATTTTATATGTGAAATTTGATGTGCAAATGTGTGAAAATATGTTCTCTTTATTGCCTTTAAATAAAGAATTAAGAAAAATATGAGGAGTCATATAAAAACTGTACATTAATATTAATTTAAAAAATTTAAAAATAATTCATATAAAATAACAAAATACTCAATTATATTAATAAAATAAAATATATTAAATAAGAGTAGAATTGAAAAAATCTATATAGAACAGAACTCAGTTATAATAAAGAATCATTTCCAGGTATAGATATATATATACTAATCACTTCCACTAAGTTATCTAAAACTAAGTTATCTAAAAGGAATTAACTTAAAGGAATTAACTTACTTACTTTTATAGGCCAATAAATTTAAATTATTTAATACTGTAATACTTAGTTGTTCTTTTTCCTTGTTGACGTGAGGACTACTTCTTTTACAATGAAGTAGCATATCTCCATTTAGAGATACATTAAATATAGTTTTTTATTAATTTCCAAACGTACTTTTGTAGAGAGCTTTGTTATTGTCACACATATTGTTAATTAAAGAGTTCAATATAAATCTGGAAAAAAAATTTCATGGGTAAATAATTTTAAAAAAATAACTTTATTATTCTTATTAATGTTTTTTATTGAAATAAATAGAATTGTTAAAATAGGTTTACTGTGATGGATGACCTCAAAAAGTCATATTTGTTTAGTTCTTTTGTTCTGCATCATAATGCATAGATATATTTTATAAAATATAAAAAAAAATATTATTTAAAAAAAATATTATTAATATTTATGGCATGTTGCATTGCCTAGGAATTGTTAACGGATATCTGACATGTATACAATCAAGAAGACAAATATGGATGGGCTTTTAATTCCACCCACATAAGTTTTATCTTCCCATTCCCTAGGTTTCTTTTTTTCTTATAAAAATATTTGATTATTTCTTGTAAATATTAAATATTAGTTATAATTTTTTTAATTAATTACCCAATTGATTCTTACTTATTCGTTTTTCAATAGTTTCTTATGAGATGAGATAAAAAAAAAAAAAATCTTTTTCTCTTAATTCTCTGAAATAAATGTTGGAGTTTTAAATTTTAAAATGGACGATATTTGAAATGTGTTAATTAATTCTAATTAATTTAAAGTAAAAATAACTATAATTTTTTAAATTTATACTTTATTTTCTGCTGTCTCTCTCCCTCATTGCGCGCTTGGGTTGTTCCATAATTTGAATTGGTGAGAACCAATACTTTTATTTAAAACATATAAATGCTAGGTTTACCTACCTCTAATAAGTTTATAAAATACACTTAAATTAATAATTCAGCAATAAAAATAATAGTAAAAATGTACAAAATAGACTATTAATGTAATTAATGGTTATGTAATACTTATAATATCTCACAGAAATTAGAACGATCTACAAATATGTAATAATTTTGAGAATTATACATTTAACTTTTTATATTCACTTATATATTTTCATTTTCTAATATTCTTATTCACATCTTGTACAAAAGAACATTTATTTTATTTTTATTTTTGATAAATATAAAAAAAACCCAATTTAAAAGAGAAATCACCTTTTTACCACCTCAAATCCAATTCATCATTTCTAGTAGTAACAGTTGATTTTAATAAATGGTGTGAGTGTGGTGGATTTTACAGAAAATTTTAAATAATTGTAGAAAGTTAAAATTTTAAAACAGATTGGTATTTTTTTTTTTATAAAATTCCAATGTCCTTAACTTATTCAATATAAATGAAAAGGATTTTCTTAAGGAATAAAAGATGTTCTTGTACGATATTACTGACCTTATAAGATTAAGTTTTGTGCTTCTTATGTTTGAGGTGTTCTCTCCTTAATGTCCTAATGTGAGATATTATATTTTTATCTTATTTTTTTAATTGGCAAGAAATATACCAAAACCTTTAAGTTAGCAAGCAATATAAATGAGACAATAAAAGGTAATAAATAAATAATGTATATTTTTAAATTTTGACCTATTTATAATACTTTAATAGATATTTTAGATACACGGAATTTATATTAATTTTTTCAACATGTCTTAATATCATATTAGTCTTTAATATATGATGGTTTGATGCATAATACTTTTCATCTCTAACCTTAAGGTTTCATGCATAATACTTTATAATACAAATTCAAGATGATGTCATCTCTAACCTTGTGTTTGGATAAGACATTTTATAATTTCTAAGACATTAATACATTGATTTTTTTTTAATTGGTCTCATTTCAAATTGTTTCATTTAATGTTTTATTTATATATGAGAATTCAAATCTAGTGAATTTTAATTGTTTGTGTTTGAATAAAACATTTCAATTACCACCAAATTCAAAAAAATTATTTAAATACTAAATAACGGTTATAAATTCAATAAATATCAATGTTGATAATCTTTTGTAATCGATTTTGATTGGTGTTATTTTTTGTCAAAGTTCTTAAGGATTTTTTCATTTTATATTTTCAAAACCTTTTCTGAATTGATGTTAAAAGAGATTATTTTTAGTTACATTATAATAATTTAGAATGATATCGTTCAAATTTGTATGATGTTGACAATATGAGATTTTTTTCAAACTATTTCTATCAATAACATTGGTAAAAAAATCCTAATTCTTTGTAGATATAAAAAAAAATCATGACAAATGACTTTTGAAAAAAATGTAATTCACATTCTCAAAAAAATAATCTACTAATCATATTAATTGAGAACAATGTGAGAAAATTTAAAAAGATATTTCAATGAAAAGAACTATTAATCAAGTAACACAAATTCAAATTATTATTTTTAATAATAGTAATAATAATAATAATATTAAGAAAAGGTTAAAAAATTATTTGTGAAAGTTGGTGTCATAAACTGGTTTTTTTGGTTTTTGTTATGACTCATGTTCCATAAAGGAAGAATCAACGAGGAGATTGAACAACAATGAGACATGAGTTGAATACCACCTTTAACATACAATTTTAAGACAATAATTTTTTTAATCTTTTTCATTATATATTGTTCAACTTTCACATTCTATTGATCAATGTGAGACTTAGACTCATACTTGGATTAATAAGTTTATAAATGAGGAATTTCTATTACTACTTTATTTTTCTTATTAGGGGTGCTAAAAATAGCGTGATTCATGTTTGTCTCCCTGTGATTAACCACAAATTAAACCTTATTCTTATTGGTTAGGTTACTTTAAGAGAAATAGTTTGTGACATCCCTATGTGAAAGGTGTTTGGTATAAGTGTTAAATAGAATTAAATAATTGTTTTTTTTATCAGCAATAAAATAAATAAATAAATAGGGACCACTTCAGGGGTGGTCCAACCCTTATACATAAATACCTGACAATAACTCCTATTAGAACGTCTGTCTACCAGCTTGTCAAATGGGCTACCAGACCAACACTACCCAACATTACATAATCAACCTCATACAGTCCAAAGGATTTAAAACCCAACTAGAATACGGGAAATAAGAAAAACGAGATTTCGCATGAATCCAAGACCATACCTTAACTTGCACTGAAG
>Ga0123342_1008173_pt1 | contig 13354 bp, 6 predicted proteins | sample Turbeawhitnodule_FD_89960 | JGI IMG/M metagenome (GOLD analysis project Ga0123342, IMG submission 89960) | Root nodule microbial communities of legume samples collected from Mexico - Turtle bean Mexico white nodule | ecosystem: Host-associated > Plants > Roots > Nodule | place: Mexico: Nepantla...
GCATTGTGAGCGAAATCTGGAAACATAGGAACTCGGTCATCTTCAATAGAGGTGTGGCAGATGTGTCTGAAGTGTTCGCTTCGGTGCAAGTAAAGGTATGGTCTTGGATTTATGCAAAGTCTCATTCTGCTTATTTCCCTTATTCTAGTTGGGTTTTAAATCCTTTGGCTTGTATGAGGTTGATTCATTAACATTGGTTAGTGTTAGTATGGTTATCCCTTTGCTAATTTGGTAGGCGTTCTAATAGGAGACTGGAGTCAAGTATTTCTGTATAAGGGTTGGACCACACCTGAAGTGGTTCCTATTTATTTATTTATTTTATTGCTGATAAAAAAAAATGAGAAAGATTTCATAATAATTGAGTCAGCAAGACCCTCGGCATTCCTCATCCATGAGTTGCATTACCACAATCATAATTTGTTTGCAGATTGATATTGATATCATGAATTCATTAAGCATGCGTGTGTTAAAGCTTTTATTAGACAATATTCCTGTTGCATTCATTTAGTTTTTATCAATATGTTAAATTAAATTTAATAGAAATAACAAAAACTTTCGTTTAATAATTTATATATCTAACTAAACTTTAAACATATATGTCTGATTATTTATGTGTTATTCTATATTTAATACTTGATTATTAATTTTGTAATATAATATAATTAAAATAATTATTTGAATGTATATACACACACAATTATACACGTCTATTTAATATTCTCAAAATATTAAATTAGTCTAACCATACTAGCTCGGTTGTGTTTTTAGAAATCAATGATGGGTCGTGTTTTTAGAAATCAATTGTATTTTTAGAAATCAATGATGGGTCAAATTAATCGAGTTGATTTATTTTTTCATCTTTAATTAAATATTAAATTTTATTAGATCTAAAGTCTTTATTTTCTGTCCTCGCATGATGCTAATATTTTAATTTTAAATCTGTAAAATAATATGATTAGAGTCACTATTATAGTAATATAATGAGGCTTCATCACTTTTTTTGAATGTGTCTGTGTCAGACAAATGGATCGGACACCAAATACGACGACTCGTCGTATGACACTTATATGTATCGATAAAGTGTCTAATTCAAAAAATATTTGTTGAATTTTTGACAATTTTAACAAAATTTTAAAAAAAAATACATTAATTTTTAAAATCTCAAATTTATTGTATAAATTTTTAGTATAATTATAAAAATAAGGAACAAATCATTTTGAACTAACCATGAAAAACAAACATTTTTCTGTTAAAAAAACTGAAATACACATAAATCATTATTGTCAATTTATATAATTTATAATTATATAATATATAAATTTGTATTCCCGTATTCTATATTTTAAAAATTATACGTATTTTTGTGTCGTGTCAGTGTCTATGTTAACTCCACTATTGTTTTATTTTGAAAAAAATGTTAATAACTTAAAATAGAAGAGATACATAAAATACTATTGATATTGATATTCGAATAATTAGAACATAAAAGTGAGTAATAATAATGATCCATCCAAAACAATAACTTATTAGTTTAATAGAAAAATTGTGAAAAAATATAAATAAACGTACACAATATTTATTCCAAATAATGCAACATTAAACGAATTACATTAACATGTAAGTATTTAAATGACCAAATTTCAATTTATTTAAAGACGATGAATTAAAGTGCAATTAATCATTCTACCAAAAATAAATACAATTATTCCAAATTTAGGTCTTATTTTGTGTAAAATGTGGAAATCTCAAAACGAGACTCTTTCCATACATCCTCAGCCAGTTTTTGTCAATGAAACTTTGTTGAACTATCAATCAAATACTGTTTAAATGATGAAGGGTGGTTACATTCATTCCAAATTTGTTTACTCCTTTGCAAAATTTGGGGTTTATTTTCTTTAGATCCTCGTAAGTTGATAACATATGTTGTTAATGTGTCGTGACATTGTTTTCCCACTTCACGAATGTTGTTGCAACAATTCTGGGTAATTGTTTCATTGTCAAGAAACATCGTACCAAACATGTAGAGATCATCACATGGTGGATGCAACTTTAGTATACAATCAGTTAAGAGTTTTTCATAACTGTTCATAGGTGAGATAGGACCCTCGTATGGATCAAAATCTTCATATGAAATGCTTGGTTTCACCAAGGAATTCACAATGGCCAAGAACATCATCATTTCACAAAGTTTAATGGATGCTGCCATGACCTTTTAACCAATGAAATTTGTTGAGGCTTAGAAATTCACTTTCTTCGTAATAACAACATAATAAAATTCTATTTATGGTTGAAGTTTTAAGGTTTTTCTAACGTTTATGTGCATGAGTTTTTGTAACTAATGAAACATACCAATATTTTAAATGATATTAATTAAGTATTGTAATAACGCTTGGAATTTTAAATTACAAATATCTAAGATGTTATTTAAATTTAAGATATCATACCTATAAAGTTTGAGTGAAAGAGATTTATCACTATTAAGATAAACTTATATATTAAGATGTGAACTTTAAGTTTAATTTAATCTTATTTAATTGATTTATGAAGTGAGGGTTACATCCATTTCTATATTAATAAATATTTTTATCTCTAGTTGATTAGAGATTTCCAACACACTCCTCTTGCCGAAACACCAAACTCGTACATTAATTAAGTTTACTAAACTCTTGTTAGGATAGATAAACTATAAATGACTCTAATATCATATTAATAAATATCATATTAATAAGTGAACTTATAATTCAACCTTATAAAATTAGCTTATAAGATAAGGTTAATATATTAATAATTTTTTTTATATCTAGTCGGTGTGTGATCTCCAAAACCAAATAAATTTGTATTCATCAATAAGATTCTCACACTAGTATAAAATTTAAATTGACATCTTTGTTAAATATGAATAGAATCTTTATCAATTACACAAGCGTTTGGTAATTGTGTTTGTGCCTACTAATTTAATACTTACATATTTCTTATTAATAATATATTTGTATTTCTTTAAAGAAAAAACAAGATTTTTGCATAATATTCCACTCAACGTATGGTTAATAATTTGAGCAACATTTAATAATTATGGGTAGTAAATTAATACGCCTCCATTAATTATGGTTAAGAACAAATATAGTTTTTCGTTCAAATGGCAAAATAGGTTGAGTTGCTGGATAATAGAATGTCAAATCGGTTCGTGGCCCAAAATTGTTTGGGCTATTTCTTTCTACACCTCCCTAATATCTCCTAGAACTGCATAGACCAAATAAAAATATATTTTTGTTCTTAAAAATATACATTCTATATTTTACAATTTAGATTTTTTTTATTTATACCTGTAAAATTTGGAAAATATTTTTGGATTGAAATAATTTTCGGATTTTACAATCCGAAATACTTTTTCTTTAAAAGAGTATATTCTAGATTACAAAATTTAGAAAGATATTTTCAAATTTAAAAATATCTTCTAAATTTTATAATTCAAAAATATTTTTTAAATTTTATAATTTAAAAGATATTTTTTTAAAGAAACTTTATAGATTATAGTATTTGGGAAGGATTTACAATGGACAAATACCTTCCCAATTCTCCAGATTCTATAATTTAGAGTTTTTTTACCATCTATTTCAAAATGAAAAATATTAATATAACAAAGAATATTTTAGCATTTTAAGAAATACTAGGTGCTCAGAAAGTTATGGAATTACGTAAACAAACAATCAATTATTTGTGGTGGTCCAGTATTTATAGATTGTTCAAATTATATACATATTTTTCAGACAATTTTTTTTCCTAATAATTACTGTTGTAGTGAATAATTGAGACACATAGAAAGAGTTGAAGAGTTCTATCTGCACCAAAATACTCTGATTGGAAACATAAAATAAATATATTCTCTCTGTTCTCCATCGAACAAATAGAAATTATATTACTTTTGGATAAATTTAATCATTTTTTAGCATGATCTAATTAAGTTCAATTCGAGCATAATCCAAAAAAAATAAAAATATAAGACCTTGTTCATAAAGTTAAAATTGAATTGAATTTTTTTTATCTAATTTATTATGATTCCTCATTCACGTTAAATAGAGTAATTTATTAGTATCTTAAGTATACGAGAGCCATCCATACAAAACATAAAAATACATTTTTATCCTTCTTATGTCACTTTCATAGAATACTTTATGAATTATGTAATCTGAACACGTATTTGAAAAAAAACTTCCGGATTATATAATCCGGAAGCTAAAAAAGACTTCCGGATTACATAATCCAGAAACTAATCATGCATATGGAAAATGCTTAAGGATTATGTAATCCAGAAACTAATTACGAATTTGGAAAAAGACTTTCAAATTACATAATCTAAAATATTACAGGGGTATTTTTGGAAATATAAAAATTTATGGAGGTGAGAAAAAAATATATGGAGGTGCAGGAAGAAACAGCCAACACATAAAATATAATTTAATGTCCATCCAATAACAAACACTACAAGAAAATCATTAAATAAAAATTAATTATAGAAATAAAAAATAATTAGTTGCTACATTAATAAAATTAAATACTATTTTAGAGAAAAAAAATTATTAGTATCTAAATAAGTTTCTATTATTGATAAATAATTTCTAAATTAGTATTTAATTAATTATCTAAGTTTTATCTACCAATTATTTAAATAATTGGTAGCTAAAACTTAGGTAGCTAATTAGATACCAATTTAAAAATTATTTATTAATAATAGAAACTAATTTAGATATCAATATTTTTTTTAATCTTTAAAAAATATCTAAATTAATCAATATAAAAACTAGTATTTTTTTAAAAATTTAATTTATATTTAATTATTTTCTAGTAAAATATTCTTTCCATCTTTATATGTTTTTCTATAACTTTTAAATTCATTAAGTAAGTGAAAGATAATTTTTTTTCTTGTCACTATTACTTCTAAATTCATTGAACTATAGTTAAAAGGATTACATAAATTGGTTAAGCATATCGTATGGATTATATATAAATTTTTAACATGTTTTTAAAGGATAAATTTTTAAACTCTCATGTAACTATTCTCTAAAAACTTGTACCAGTTTTAACACAATTTTCATAAAAAATAGAAGTGATTAATTATTCCAAAAGTAATTTTAAAGAGTATTTTTTCATCTATATACTTTATTTATTTTTAATGTTTTAAAAATATTTTATAAGTTATTCTTATATTATTAATGATGAATTAGAAGTTAATTCTTCTCACATAACTACTAATAACAAGTTAAAGAGGTTTTAACAATGTTAGACACAACTATTAATATTTGAAAATTTTGAGTGGACAGAAAAGTGAATAATTTGGTCCTAACATAATTTATTTTATAAAAAGTGAGCACCAATGAATCTTCCAAAATCACTTACTTGAAATAACATAAACTATTATACAATTAATTGATGGAAAATAATAGTTAAACAAAAATCTTACACAGAAAACTTTTCTGAGGAAAAAAAAAACTTACCCAGAAATAATATGAAAATTGTATTTTCAGAAGTTTAACCTATAGAAAAATTTAGCTACCTTTCCAAAATCTGAACATTATGCTGTCACTGTCTCATAGCTAAATTAGGCTATTTCTGAACCTTTCATATGAGGCAAGTGGCAGAGTGTCTTCAAAGCTTCAAACAAATATCTGATAGCAACTTGCAAGCCAATTAATTTCAAACTACAAATGGAATCTGTATTCAATCCAAACATTACAAAACAATCATTTTTTTTTGTCACAGGTGAAAAAGAGGATTCTGTTTAGAGATAGTTTAGTGCAAGCATAAAGTTTCAATTTTTATTTTAATAATTTTTATATATTATATATTATATATTAAAAGAAGTAAATTTAAATCCAATTTATTAATATATTGAGGTGGGCGAGATGTGTACAGTGATATCTAATATAAAAATATTATTATAAAAAATCCAATTTATTAATACAAAATTATAATTTATTAAAACAAAGTCAGGTTTGTAAAATCACTAACATAAACCTGAAATAAAAACCGATTTTAGAGACAAAAAATAATTAGTTGTTATAATAACTAAATTAGAGATCATTTTACAAATTAAAAAAAAAATTGGTTTCTAAATTAGTTTTTATTATTATTAAATGATTTCTAAATTAGTATCTAATAGCAACTAAGGTTTTAACTATCAATTATTTAGTTTCTAAATTTGGTAGCAAAAATCTCTAAGTTGCTAATTAGATACCAATTTAGAAACCATTTAACAATAGTAGAAACTAATTTAGAAACCAAATTTTTTTTAATCTATAAAATGGTATCTAATTTAGTCATTATAACAACTAATTATTTCATGTTTTCTTGTAGTGAATGATGATTTTTATTTATATATTGTAATTTATATTGTAACAATTATTAAATAACAACTAATTTTAAAAATAAAGAAATTAATTATTATATTAACTTAGTTAGATACTATTTTATAAATTTAAAAATTATTAATAAATAAATTAATTTTTATTATTAATAAAAATTTATAAATTAATATTAAACATTAGTTATTAATATTTTAACTATTAATTATTTTAAATTTAAATTTAATCTTCATATGAACTAATTTAAAATATAAAATAACTAGTTCATACAAAAGTTAATTTAAAATTTAAAATAATTAATAACAAAAATATTAATAATTAATGTTTCATATTAATTTAAAATTGTTATTAATAATAAAAACTATAAATTACAATAATTTTTAATTTATAATACAATGTCTAACTTAATCAATATAAAAATATTTTTTTAAAATTAATTTCTATTTTAATGATTTTTTATAATGATAATTTTATCTTTGTTAATGTGAAGGGTTAAAAACATAAAAAAGGTGTTTGAAATTACCTTCAAGTCAGACTCTTATTTTCAACTATTTAACGTGGGTATTTGATACAATTAGTGATAATGAGATTCAAAGCGAGTCTTTTTTGAATTGCAAATCCAGATTTAAATAAAATCTGATAATTTTTTTACTTAAAATACATTTTTCACACTCATCATACATAATAGATATAATTATAACTAACAACAAAATCTTCCTAAACAAAATAATAAAATATAAACTAATTTTAAAGATAAAAAATAATTAGTTGCTATAGTGATTAAATTAGAAACTATTTTAAAAACTAAAAATACTTTTGATTTATAAATTGGTATCTAATTAGCTACCAAAGTTTTTGTTACCAAATTTAGAATCTAAATAATTGGTAGTTAAAACTTTGATAACTAATTAGATACCAATCTATAAACTATTTAATAATAATAGAAACTAATTTATAAATCAAAATTTTTTTAGTTTATAAAATGACCTCTAATTTAATCACTATAGTAAATAATTATTTTTGGTTTTTAAAATTAGTTTTTATTTCATGATTTTTTGTAGTGCTATATACAAAATTTGAATCTTATTATTGTGAGATAATTTTTTTTGTCTTATTAGCTGGATCAAGTTTGATTACTGTAATTACTAGACGAATCCAATGATTGAACATATATTTTAAGTGTAGGAAGTAAAATAATGTTTATTATGATCTAAACTAAAATGGTATGGTGAAAGAAGGAAAGTTGGAGGGTGAAAGTTGAAGTAGTAAACGATGGAGAGAATGATGCAGACTAGCATTAAGAAAGCAAGGAGGAAGATATTTTGGGTGGAAGAAAGGCATTTTAGGAAAAGAGATAAGAGATTAGAAGAGAGGGTTTTGGGTGGGAGAGAAAGAGAGAAGAAGAGATAAGAAGATTGAGATTAATAGGTGTTGCATTGTCATATATAACATAACATATCAATTTCTGCATGTCTTTGTCCTAATAAAGATATCTGCATGTGTCCACCCTTCACTGTGTTTTCCTCAACCTTTTCAATTCCTTTCTCTTCTCATGCCTTACTTTATTAATTGCTTTTATCATTCTATTTGCATCTCCTTCTCCATCCACAGATCATTTCCTATCTCTTTCAATTTTTTTTTAAATACATTTCTCACTGCTAATCTAAACCACAGATATATACATCTATATCACATATCCATATCTATTTATTATTCATCACTTAATTATGAACACAAGTTTATCTCAATTTATATCATCAAAACCAACCAATTATATTCATCTATCTATTCTCTCTCTCTCTCTCTCTCTGGTTGAAGGTCTTGGATTAGCTTTATGATTGAAAAAAATAGGTTAGGAAGTGTTAAAAGAGTCTCCTCTATGAGGTAGATTGGATATGATTTAATATTGTTTTTATAATCTTTAATACAAGAAACCTGTGAAAAGTGTGGAGGCAAGCATAGTATTTAGGTTTGTCAATTCCTATACATCCATTCTAGTACAACCTATAGTTTTTGCTGACTAATTTGTTGTGCTCACTCTCCAACTTACTTGCATTAATTTTATTAATATTTTATTATTGTATAGTGTTATTTTGTATATTGAATATGATTAAATAATTTTATCAATATCATACATTTATAGTTATAAATATAAATTTTTATTAAATGATTTATATTAGGGGTCACAATGTGGGCTGATTCATCCCAGATAGACTGTCTCGTGTTTGGTCCGCAAAATGCGGAATATTGGGTTAATCCATCTCGTGCAAGGAGTACATACTCATTTCACTGGTTCACCCTGTATAAGAGGTAACATGCGGGTCTGCCGACCAATCCGCATAAAAAATTAAATTAATATTTTATTAATTATAAAAAAAAACCTATTTCTGCTGTTAAAAAAATAAAATTTTATTCCGGTTTCAATTCATTAAATTAAGATAAAAAAATATAAAGAAATTCAAGTATGAAAATTGTTAAAAGGCTTGATTAAAAATAATTAAAGTTTTGTTTTACATTTATTCTCCCTCTGTATGTATGTAAACATATTAGATATCTTGTAAAAGTTTTACTAAAAAATATTTTAATAAAATATTTTTTTTTATATTATTTTTATTAACAAATTTTAAATATATGACTTTAATCCACAATTACTCTTAATATTAACTTCTTTAGATGACTAAAATAAAACATTCTTCTTTTTAGTACATTAAATTAATTTTTAAAAATAAAATAAATGTCACTACAATAATAATGGGCGAGAGTGAGGTATAATTTTTTTTAGATAAAATAAATAATTGTTTTTAATTTATATAGGCTAGCAAGCCAACCCGCCTATGCGGAATGAACCTAAGTGGTCAATGTGCTACATTAGTGAGTGTGCCTCAGATTGTCATCCCTAATTCATATTTTAATATAATTTTTTTATAGTACAATTATTTATTTACATAGAATGAAAATAATAATACATATTTAGAGGAAAAAATAACCAATATTTCAAAGTATGGAAATGATAACCCAGTATGTCATAGGATAACACAAAATTCTTATGGTCGTGGGAGAGTGAGACAAGAAAATTGCATGAATTAGTTAGTAGCAAATATGCAAGTTGAAAGAGCAAGGAGAGTTAGATGATAGGGTGTAGACACACTTCTTTTGTTAAATGTTTTTTTTTTTTAGTTATGGAGAAGTCATAATATGTGTGATGTAATAAGGTTGAAATATCCTTTAAATACTCCATATTTATTTATTCATTCTTTTACTTGTATAAATAGTAAATTATCCGTCTTTAATTTTTTGATAATTGTTATACTTGTAAATCTTTATTTTTATTACAAGATATTAAAATTCGAGATTATAAAAATTATAGATTTATAGATAACCCAAATAATAGAGTAGGTTAAAATGAAACAAATCACATTAACAAGCCTACTTGTTCCATTTAAGAAAAACAAGGTTAAGATGAATTTAGACTTTTTTTTAATATCAACTTTAAAAATAATTATATTCAAGTATAATAATATCAAATAATAATAATAATAATAATAATAATAATCATTTAAATATTTATTACCAATATTTTAAAAATTAGACCGGTTAAAATTCTAATTTAATATGCATTTATCGAATCGGTGTTTAAATCTAGGAATAAAGTCAACACATACGGGTCTCACCAATCCTAATTTCTCAATTCGGGCAAATAAACATAGTAATATTTTAAATATTTTGTATATGAGTTGAAATATTTATTAAATATTTCGTTTACTTTTAGGGGAAAAAAAATTAAAATAACATCTAAATAGTATCTATTTAAAAAAAAAATAAATCTAAACTTATTATGTAACAGCTCACCCATTTGAGACCAAATTTATTATTCGTATGAATCATATATATTTTCCAGTTAAATTGATTTATTTGGTCTGATTACAGCATAGGTTATTACTTATTGAGTGTTTTTTTTTGTCTTGTTAAAGAATTTTTTTATATTTTATAATTTAAAGGTTAATATAAATCAATTTAATGATGTAATTAATACAAAAGTAAAGGAAAAAGAGTTATAATAATGTATTATATAAATTGTATAATTAAAGAAATATGGCTTATAAATATCTTATAGCTTTGGGTTTATATAGTGAGCGTATGCAAATTTGCTTTCTATACTTAAGTTTTTGTAATACAACCAATATCTTTCGTTGTCCATTTGTATAAATGCGAATAATCGTTTTCACACAATGGAGATATTGTTTAAACACAAAAATGTGTATAATTTTACTTCATATTCTTAAACTATTTTTAGTCAAAAATTATATGCAGCAATGCTAATTTGTGGTTCTAAGGCACACATAATTGTGATACCAAGCTAAAAATAAATCTATTGTTTTTATAAATTGTATGAAAGTCTTTGAAAAATAAATAATTATTTGTCCAAAATAATATTTTCAAACATGAACGCTAATATAACAACGTTGTCTTTACATTATCTGAATATTCCAAAAGTAATGCATTTTAGAAATATTGTGTGAAATTATTTTACTTAAGTAAACGCTTTTAATGACATTAAGAACATGATTTTTATTCTTGCATTAATTTACAGAAAAAAAACTCCATCTTTTATCAACTCTATTTTTCCTTAAAACTCGTCTTTTTGGAGTAACATGTATGTGTGAATAATTCTTTAAACTGATTTTAAAAAAATAAAGACTAATATAAACTGTTTTTGTAAAATTGTTGTTGATCTAAAAAAAAAAGAAATAAAGCATTTTTTTTAGTGTTTATACGCCATAAATTCAAAAATGAGCGTTTTCTCTATTTTAAAGAAAAAATTGCGTTCACCAAAAATGCAATATAATATAAAAGTAATTATATAACATTTTTTATAAAAAAAAATAGCAACTGTAAATTCATAATCAGAGAAGCAGTGCAATTATCTTTTGATTAGAGACCAATTGAAGAGTGAACGAGCATTAAAAATAATCCATTTTAAATACATTTACTAAATAAGTTAAATCATTATAAACTTATTTGATTATTATTATTTTTTTAAATAACTTTTTAACGTTTTTAATTTAAGGTTGATAAATCAATTTCCAAAAGAATATAAACAATTTCAAATCCATATAATATTTTATGAAGATCAAACTAAATCTTTAAATAAAAAACAATATGTCAGTAAATAAATCTGACTTAGAGTTGACCTTTTAAAAATAAATCAGATTTGTTTAACATAGAGTAGATTTACTCTAAGCCCGGTATAAATTATCATATATTTTTATGAAGTTGGTTCAAGTGAAATTAAACTTAATTTTAAAAAATAAATTTAGATTTTTTAGATAAAAATAGTTACGATAAAATATTTTATCAACGGTGATTAACAAAAAAAAAATTGAATTGATATTAATTATTAGTAGTAAAAAAATTAAGGAATAGCCTCTAAATATCTATAAAATTAAATATTATAATGATGATTGGAGATGAAAATGACACCTTCCTAACACGTTTAGGAGAATCCATCAAATTTGACCTATTAATTAAAACAATGGCTGACAATACCCTACCGTTTTAAGGCACTCCACAGTACAGGGACATTACAGTTTGAGCACTCACCATGGAGGAGAAATCATTGTCCTCGTAGAAAGGGTAACTTGAAGTCATTTCAATTTTTATTTTTATTTTTTTAACTGGTATACATAATTAATAAAATATAAAAACAAAAAAACATTGCAGCCTTTAATATTTTATAATGTGAGGATTATCTCTGTTGATTTTTTACAGGTCTCTTCAAACTAAGTACTTATTCAAAGTTTATTAATTTAGTTCTGATTAAACTACTACTAATACTAATAATAATATATACTTTTAAGGATTCCCTCTTAAATGTTATTTTATTTTATCTCAGTTTTATCTTGATATTTATATTTTATTTTATTATTTTAAAAATATATGAGAGAAAATATTTATTATTTTGTATTTTTTTTTATTTTTAAAAACTAAATTTTGAATTTTAAAAACTAAATTTTAAATTTTAAAAACTAAAATTTGAATTTTAAATTTTAAATTTTGAATTATGAATTATGAATTATGAAGTAATTGTAAACATAATTCAAAATGTTTTTCTTCTTTACTTTAAAAAACGAATATTATGTTAACATAATTCCAAATGCAGTTAGGGATTTGTGAGTTATTCAACCAAATATTTTTTTTAAGTCTAATTTTTTTCTTCAATGGTTCAGAAAAACCACTCACTTACATATAATTTTTTCAATTCACGTTGGATTCAAGGAGCAGACTCTTTTCCTCAAGATTGTAACTGTGTGTAATGATGTAAGAAGAAGATAGTTTCATGCTTTCAACAAAAAAAACTCTTTCATTCTTCTTAGGTATCCAAAAAAACTAATTTTAAAATATTATATAATTACTAATTAGATACCAATTTAGAAACTATTTAACAACAATAAAAATTAATTTAGAAACCAAATTTTTTTTAGTCTCTAACCTGGTCTCTAATTTAGTCACTATAACAACTAATTATTTTTTGTCTCTAAAATTGGCTTATGATCCTGCCTGTTGACCAGGACGCAAGAACCTTGCCTCGTCAAATCTGGATCGACTCTGCGCCGTGTTAGCTTTGGTCCTTCGCCTTGATTCACCTCAAGAACCTACAAAAGACAGAACGGCGCCGCTGCGGCCGATCACGTTCCGACGCCCAAGTCAGCGACTGAACCACCAAAATACTAAGAGAAAACTAAGAACAGGAACCGTGCAAAATTTTCTCTCAGCGTACTCAAGTTCTCGCAAGCGTAAAAGAAGTGTTCTAAAACACGCGTACCTCAGAAGTTCGTTAGAATCTCTTATATACCTGTGCACTTTCTCTCTCTTGACAGTTACACATCTGGACACATGGCTCGCATCCAGCTGTACACGTGTCACCATCTGGAGCATCCTTGACTTGGGCGCCACTTCTTACTCTTCAGGCTTTTGGCTAAGTTACTTATGCATGA
>Ga0123342_1008174_pt1 | contig 13352 bp, 5 predicted proteins | sample Turbeawhitnodule_FD_89960 | JGI IMG/M metagenome (GOLD analysis project Ga0123342, IMG submission 89960) | Root nodule microbial communities of legume samples collected from Mexico - Turtle bean Mexico white nodule | ecosystem: Host-associated > Plants > Roots > Nodule | place: Mexico: Nepantla...
ATTACCCACGAATCTCTATTACCTACCACCTATTATCATAATAATTATATACATAATATTAAAAATATTAATATAATATGAAGAATTATAAAATCATAAATCATAATATTAATAATATTTAATAATATTAATAATATTTAATAATATTAATTATATTTAATAATATTAATAATATTTAATAATATTAATAATATTTAATAATATTAATAATATTTTTTAATATTAATAATATTAAAAATATTTAATAATTTTAAGAATATTAAGAATATTTAATAATATTAAGAATATTTAACAATATTAATAATAATAATGATATTAAATATATGAATAATGTTATTAATTTTTATTTTATTAATTATATTTATATTGATAATTAGACTCATAAGTATAATAATAATCATAACATGACAACAAAACTTGATTGGTGTAATGGTTAAAGCTTCTATGGACATTCCTCAAGGGACTTGGCTTCGAGTAGTGCTCATGCTCTCTTCTTCCCTTGCCTTGGCCGATTTCTAGCTATGTTTTCTAAGGTTTTTGGTCGTCCAATAAAGGCACATTTGGACGCCCAATTGAGGCCCACATGTGTCTCTATAAAATCCTACAAAAATACAAAGAAAATATACACTTATACAATTTATACAAGACTAAAAACCTTCCTTGTCTGTTTTCTTAATCTTGTAAAAATGTAAATATTAAGAGTAGAAAAATGTATAGAACTAGGGTTTTCTTTGTGTAAAAAGTTATATGCATAGGAGGAGTCAATTTGGGCCAAAGAGGGTTGAATTGGAAAGTCAAAGCCCAAGTAGAGGGTCAACTTTGAAGTCAACATGTAGCCCTTTCCATTAGGGAATTCAAGACCTTAATTGAAGAAGCATGAAGAGAGTCAAGCACGACCTCCCACAAGTCCACACGACTATGCACCCATCTAGTAAGCATTGGAGCTTATAAACACATAAAAAGAGCTTAAATAAGCAATGTGGAACTTGGTTTCAAGGAGGCTACAAAAGGTATGCTTGCAATTGCACTTTCTCACTTTAGTCCTACATCCCCTAGATCATTGTGTGTGTTGAGCCTCTTTACTTATTACTTTTTATTAAGAAGTGGACTTTAAACCTAACTAAACCTTATAAAATCGTCTTATAAAGTGAGGTTTGCACTCACTTATATATTATGAAATGTTCATATCTTTAGTCGATGTGGGATCTCCAACACTTATAAATAGAGGCTTACTCCCCCACCCTTTGTACTCACTTTGGAAATGAATAAGAATTGAACTTGCATATTAATTTGTCTTTTTGTTTATCAAAGTTATTTTAAAAGTTGGGAGTATCCTTTTTCTAGGTTCTCCACTAAGGAACCTTCCTTGAAAATGGGTACCTCTAAAGTCTCTCTGTTGTAACTTAGGAAAAAATTTGAAGTTCTTTATGAGTCTATCAATTGCAGTTCAAGATTATTATAACCTTCTTGAGAATATGTTAGACGCTATCCAAGCTAAGATGGATAAGAAAATATTAGAAGTGATTTGATAACAATAGCTAAGAAAGCAAAAGAAACACAAGTTAAAACACTACCAAAGGCAAAAACAGATGCTTTTGAAGAAGCCAATGCTAGAGTCGTTGTTGAAGCAATTATTCAAACGCATGCAATGGTTGGAGTTAATGAAGTATGAGTTATAGTAATGTAAGACATTTCACAATGTAGTTCAAGAGGTATTGTACATATTCTAGTAGTCCTAATAAGTAGTGCACCAATTGATATGTTGGATGCAATCCAACTGATGATTCAAGACACCATCAAAGAAGAAAGGAGTACAAAAATCTCTCAATTATTTGCCATGAAGAATGTCAAAATTAGATGATTGAACAACTTACTTCGCCTTTCGCCTCAAGATAAAACAATCATATGCTCAGATGCTTAGGACTTTAACCTCACAATTAGCTCGATCTTTCAATCCGTCAAACTACAAAATGAGTAACCAACACAAGACCATCTTTATTGTTTCAACAGTGATGACTAACTTTCATTCAAAGCTTTGTTAGACTCTCTTATAGATATTGCTCATGCATTGTCTCATATTCATATGTATTATAACATGAGCTTTCAGTGTGTATTGTCTTTTTACCTTATCTCAAACCTAGATTAAAATGTTTATCTATTTTTTCACTTTGATTATTGTGTTCACCTAAGAATTTGTTTGCATAAAAATTAGAAGATTGTTGAGATCAATATAATTTAACTGATCTAGAACACTAAACCATCTATGTTTTGATTATAACAATAATGAATGTGACTCATACATATATGTTCTTTATTATGAACATTGTAATATGTGTTTTATGCAAGTTGTAGTTGTAGCTTATAAAACTTTCAGAGGTTACCAACACATGTTAGATTATTTGTGATATATTTGTATAAAGTATAACACATGTTAAATTATTTGTGATATATTTGTATAAAGTGTTAAATATACTCTACTTAATCTGCCGTAACCATAAATGTTTTATAGAATGAAAACGAGATTATAATAGTAAGTTTATATCCTTGAGTTGCATAAATTGTTAAGCTTCCAACGCACTTCGAATACCAAAACAAAATATTTCAGAATATTCATATTGAATCTAAAAAGGGAAACAAATAAAACGTGAAGTGATTTCAAGCAATTAGGAGAGATTGCGAATCAAACGAAAAATCTCTTAAACTTTAAATGGAGCAATTATGACATTCATGAAGTCTATATAAGAATACTCAACATTAAAAAGAAGAACGTATAAGTTATAAGCTTACATATTTTATTTTGTCTAAATGTTCTAAATTTTTGTGGAAAAGTTAAAATTTATATATTTTTTTACGTTGTAAAGTCACACAATAGCTTAAATGGATTTATTATTATCTTGAGTTATTAATCTTAGAAAGAGATTGAGATGACTAAGAGTAGTGTGTGCATTTATTATAATTAAAAGTGATTTGCATTCTCACTTGTAATTAATATTTTGATTAGTGGAATTTTTTGAGAAATTTTCTTAAGGAAGAGTTAAACATAGTATAAATTTAGGTTAACCAATATAATATAAAACTACGATGTAATATTTTTTTATTGTTAGAAGGTTTATTATTTGTAAGAAAGAGTATAAAACTCTATTTAACCTCGTACTATATGAGAATTTGAATTTCGAATGGAAAAAAATATTCAACCAATTATTACTCTCAATTATTCATTAGCTTTTTTTTACTATAACTCTTTTTCTCAAACTTTTAATATATAAAAAATTGAATTTAAAAATGTGGCAATTTATTTATGATTTTTTTTAGTGCTTATAAAAAAAGAACGATTGAAAACATTAAACAGATTAAAATTGTAACAACTTTGTAAAATAAAAGAGAAAACGAAAATTAAAAAAAAAAAAAAAACATTTCTCCCTTTTTATTGCACTTTAGCGTAATTTATTGAGGTCCTTCTTTTATTTTATTAACCAGAAATATTTGAAAATTTTATTCAATATCTAACTAATTCTTTTATTAGATTGACCCATTATTAGGCAAAATAATATCTCTAATCATAACTGTATTTCTAGTTAGGATCTCGATTTTAGTGTCATGGTTCTAATTCTACAATTTTTTGCGTTTTTAAAATAAAAAAGTTGATTCCTTCTGTAATTAAGTCGAATACTTGGACGTGTATAAATAAGTGCAAAAATTTGTGGAAAACGTCTTTTTGCTGAAACTAAGTAATTAACTCCTAGACAAATATCACAAATGTTTTTAATTTGAGAAATTATAGGGAACAGAAAGATATTGAATCTGATTTTAAAATAAAAACTAGTGACTTAACATGGTCTATAAATACTCTGCATTTGCATTGAACAACACACTTCAAAAAAACAGTAAAATTAGAAAGACAAATATTATAAAAATAGTCACTAATTTTTGCTATAGCAAGATTTAATCCAATGAAATGTGGAATAAAATTTATGAGAATAAGCAAGCAACAAAGGAATTAGTGAAGATGGAATAATAGAAAAGAAGAAGAAGACTACTTATGGTACATGCTCAAACGATAACCATGCTACTTATGAATACAAAACATAGCAGAACACCAACAATGGCACCTGCAGAATCCAACCTAGCTGAACCAGAAGACTTCTTGCCCTCAAATTCCCCTGAAGTGGGTGCTGGAGCTGGTGCCTCAGAAGCACCATAACTCACTGGTTGATAGCCACTTGGAGTGGGAAAAAATGATGAAATATCTGGGGCTGACACATAAGGCAAAACGCCAGGAGAAGCTGTAATTGTAGGCTCAGTAGTTGAACTCACACCCTTTGAGAGCAAGATAACCAAAATGGGAAGGGAAAGTAGCTTGATCATAGTCTCAGAATTTTGAGTAAACAAAAGGGTGCAGAAAGTTGTGAAGTGTTGTTGGTGAGTGTTTATGTTTGAAGTAGAGAAAAGATAAAGATGTAACAATATTGTGTTGTGACAGTTTAATTTGGTGAGAATCACGGGGTAAGAAAGGGGTGTGGTGTACATATTTATTAAAACCCTTTGTTTCTCTTGATTTGTCGGTTGTGGTGAGTGCAAAAGAGATTCCATTTTCCAAAGGGCAATGAAGAAATTGAAACTGTGTAGGGGACAATACAATGAGATTCATTTAACAGTTCACATGGTGAAGGTGAAGCCTTCAGAATTTTATAATAGAAAGGGACCCAGTTTCTTTTGGCCTTGTAGTGCACCCTACCATGTGATCACTACCATTCTAAATCATGAGCCTATTCGACTTATCTTCTGCTTTTCAAATACTTCCAGTTCAGCCACATGCATCAAACTCTTTCAGGCTATAAAAGTTTAAGTGTATGACTTTATAAAAAAAGTTTAATTTATTTTAACTTCTGATTTCGTTATCCGGTAAATATTATCCAAACAAACTAAAGTTCAATTTATAATCAATAAAAATGTTTGTTTAGATTGGTATGATACATTTACAACAATAAAATGTGTTGCAAAGTTGCACTTGTCATGTTAGCTTCACCTATTATGCCCGTGAAGAGGAGAAATTATTATAATGTTTGAAAGGGACATTTTAAAAAGGTAATCAATTTTAATAGAAAGTTTAAAATAATTTATGATAAAATATATTATTAGGGTAAAAAAGTTGAAAAAAAATAAAAATTTAAACTAATTGAATTAGTTAAAAAAAAGTAAAATATTATAAATTTCAGTCAAAAAGTAAGAATATGAAAATTTTCATACTTTCAAACTTATGTTTCTCAATCTTTCGTATTCTTTCTTCAATTCGATTTTGTTAGCCACAACGTCATAAACTTGACTAAAACAGAAATATTAATAGTTTGATTGAGGTTTGAGTGTCAAATTTAAAGATGGATGTTTCTTTAGTAGTGCTTAACTTATTTTTATGTTGATGTAGGTCACAGTTATTTTTGTCTAACATTAATATTGTTTTTTTAATGATGTAAAACAATTTTTTTATTGATGTTAACTCAGGTTAATTTTAGTTTAGTCAGTTGAAATTGTTTTTTAATCAACATCAATTAAAGTTATTTTCTAGACCATTTAGGTTGAGGTTTTTCTCGATCAATTTTAGTTTAAATTTTTGTAGCCAAAATCAGGAGATTATTTTCTATCCATTTTGGATAGATTTTTTAATTGATGTGGAGTGATTTTTCGATTTACATTTGTTATATAGACAATTGATACTTCTGACTTAATCTTAATTACGGTTTTCTCTGTCAATTCAAGGAGACTACTTTTTCGACAAAATGTGAAATAGTTTTTTAGAGGTCTATTGTAATTTTTTTTTCCATGTCTACAGTGGTTAATTTTTTTTATTAGTGAGACTAAAATTATTCTCTCCGTCAATAATTTATTAGGATTTTCTTGATGTTAACTGAAAAAACTTTTCACCTGCAATAACTGAATTTTTTTACCAATGTCATTTCGAAAACTTTTTAACCACATTGATCCAAAATTCGACAAAAAAAACTTCAATTAACAATGTCGCATAGATATTAGTCTAAATAATAATTGTTGACATTCGTAGAAAAAATCTTAACCGTCAACAAAAAAAACTCTTATCAGTGTTTATTAAAAAAATATTTACAAATTTTAATAGAAAAGACACCAATTAAGATAAATAAAAACATAACTAATATTAATATTTAAATTATTAAATCTTCAATATTTAAATATATCTTTATATTTAGTAATAATTAAAATGTTTATTTAAATAAAAATAAAAAAATATTTTATCTAAGAAAATTATTTTAAAAAATAAAATAATTTAAAACGAAAATAATAGAATTCAATGTATTTAAATATTTAAAAATTATGAAAATTTATAGTAAATCGGAAGGGAAGGAGTGGCATAGAGTAAATGTGAATCCATGCAAAGATAACCTACAAATTAAAAAGAACTCTCCTGCGACACCGAACTTAACACCTGCAATATTATTATTTTAATAATTTTTATATCATTGAATATATTTTTTCAATTAAAAACGAGCACGACGATGTGGGCAAATGGAGCTGCAGCAGGGTCCTCGGGAAATGGCAGAGTTGTGAAAAACGCCAATTAAAAGTTAAAGACAGATAAGAGTATGAGACTTGTATTCTGCTATGGTCCCATTCTATGGAATATGAATAGTCCAACATAGTTGCAGAACAAGATATAAATTTTGTAACGTTCTTACATTGGGAATAAAATAATTACATTGTCAAACTTGTTTATACCAAATCACTTCTACCTTCTGATCTACATGAAATACATGCAACAAAGATGTATAGCACTATTTTATTTTAAAGCTACAAAAATTATCCGATAATACCAACTACGGCAACGGCATCATCTACTTTTAGGTGTGGTCCAGTGCTGATACGACAGAATATTTCAATTCACGTGAATAAGTAGGAATTACAACAATGACTATTGTGTAACATGATTGATAGATACAAATTTCTTTTAAACGTGTAGTTAGAATGTTGGATCCGTCCTTTAAATTCCGACAACTTCCAAAATCCGGTTCCTGTAATAGCTTCTGTATTCAGAGAAACCTAAGCTTCTCTATATAACTGAGGCATTGCAAGTTTTATAGGCTCACATAATTTATATTATAATGTCTTTATACTTCGGTTTCTCCGGCTCAATATTATTAATTTTCTTAAGCACAGTATTTTGAATCTAGTAATGGCTAACATCAAGTTTAGTATTTTGAATGCACCCTCTTTAAGCACTTTTTTCCTGTTGTAAAGATTTTACTTCACAAAATGAGGCATCATAATTTGAAAGCAATAATCACAGCAATTTTATGGCTCAAATTTTCATTTTACTACCCAGTACAATACCGGTAATTGAGGTCCAATTAGCAGCTATAAATAACCGATATCTAATGTACAGTAGCGGTGATCAAGAGAGACTCGTCATACCAACCTTGTCATTTTTACATTACAATAGCATACAGTTTTAAGCTTTTAGCAGACTAGGGAAATCCCTAACTAGCAGACTAAAGAATGGAATTAACGTTATTCTAATAAACATAGCTCATAGGTGAAGTAACAAATTGATCAAGCCTCGTGAATTGGTCTACGAAGACCAGTATAAACAGCTGACCTAAAAAGAAAAGGTGTTTCTTCTGTCAATACCTCTGCATCCAACTTTTCAACATGGGGCCATATCTGCAAGCAACAATTTAATACAAGTTTTTCAAACTATACAAATCTAGAGCAATCTAACCACGGAGGAAAAGGTGCAAGATTTGTTTATAAGGCATTCCCTTAAAAGCTAAGATAAATATGCAAGCGGGGAATGAAACAATACCTCAGCAGCATATTGCCTAGAAAAAGCCTTCACATAACCCAAAGTGGTAATACACCACTGCTCCTTTTCACCTACAGTATAAGCACCACCTTTCTTCTCTCCATTTGATTGACTGTAGAAGACATTAAAAAGCAATAATAATATGCATATGTGCACAAAGCAAGAGAAATATTAACTTTTCGAAATTATTTATTTAGCTCGTAAGGACAGGCACGAGAACCTGTTTTGAGATCTCTGGTTTTCGTCATCTAATTCCATTGATGGTGGCTCTTCAGTGTCCACTGCCATCACATCTACTTGTGCAGACTTCAACTCATGCAGTGTTCTAGTTCCTTCAGGAAGGCGCTCTGTCAACACATTTGAGAAGCTTTTGTACAACAAGAGAAACAATGCCTGTGCGCAAATAATCACCAATGCAGTGAAAATAATATTAGAAACACAACTTCAAGGACATTTGATTCAAATAAAGTAGGTGTTGAGCAAGCCAAAAAGGGCCCAGGAATATTCTTTTGTAACTTCATTTCGAAGTAAATCCAACTTGCGGTACAAAAGCCAGGATACAAGCACAAAATACAAATAGAAGTGAGTCACAGTGCTATATCAGGTGCCTTAAACATGAACGCAGTAAAAAATATAAAAACTGCTGGGTAACTCCTCTATCTCTTTAACTCGTTATTTGCTTTTTTGGTGATGGAGGATCCCTTCTCCTTAAAGTTTCTTTTTAAAAGTATTTCCTTTTCTGTGCTTTTTTGTAGCAACGTTGTTAATATAGCCACCTTTCACATATGGAGTGTAAATAGCTATATCACCCTTCCACAGAGAATGAATAATTCTAAATTGAGAAACACACTATTGGCACATCCACTTTTTATCAACACATTGAAAAGTTTTCTCTGACCATAAAAGAAAAATGTTACCATTCCCAGACAACATGCTGCAAACAATTAACATATACAAATTTTACATCAATTACCTCATTTTCCTCAATTGCTCGGACAAGAAGAGCTTCCTTAGATTCTAAAGATTCTTGAAGAGTCACCACCTCCTCCTTTGTCTTTTCAGCATGTGATTTCAATCTATTCAATCTAACAGGATTGTCACCAAGAACTGGTTCACCATCAACAAGTGTAAGTTTCGACTCTGCAGCATCTAGCTCTGCTTTTGCCTCCTTGGCAGCTTCTTCAGCTGATGAAATGTTCTTTCTAATAGTTAATATTTCCTTCCGTAGATCAGAAATACGATTGTGTGTCTTGCTTACGGCATTTCTAAGAATCTGTTCAACGGAAATCAAGGTGAAATTACTATATGAAAGAACAAAGTAACTATCATGATGATCAACTAGAAACTCAATACAAGCTACAATTCATAATCCATGACAATAATACAAAAACAAAACAATGTAGATTTTGAGCACTTAAATTTAAAATTTCAAAAAGCTGATCACATCAAATACAATTGAAAGCAAAAAGGCAGATCGTTTCTAACCCCAGTAGACTTATAGCATAGGAGGAAAGAGTTACAAACAATCTATCCATAAAGCCATGATTTTGTACCTCCCAAGGACGATCCGATGTATGAAATTGCTCAATATTTTCTGCTGAGAAGACCCATCTCACAATAGCCAGATTTGATACAAGTCGATAACCCATCATCCTGTCAATAGCTATTGCTGTCATTTGGGTGTTACTCTTCCAGAAAGAACTCACTTCAGCTATCAGCATGACTTGTCGATCCTCGTCAGGACATACTTTTGCAAAGACTTGCCCATATCTCTCCAAGACAGTTATCAAATGAGTGAAACTCTTGGATCCAATATTGAGAAGAGTCTGTACAATCACTCTAAGGGTAACTTCTAGACCATTATTTGGAAACACGCTTTCATCAATCCAAGAGATTATTTCACGAACAGGTGACTTCCCTTTAACCATGTTGTTGAGCTTTCCAGACAGTTCATGCTCATTGCTTTCTTTACCATCTTCTGCTCCAAAACTAAAGTTCGGCCCGCTCTTTGGTGGAAGCAATTCTTCCAAACGAGGCGCATTTTCAATACTCTACAAAATATCATGAAAATATACCATAAAAACATTAATATGCCAGCCATTTTCAGAAACTCCTTTCAATTAATTTTATTGCTAACAGAAAAGTATCCAATGTAGTCAATATCATAAACCATAGCTTCATAACATGGACCATAAGATCCTACAAAAAATGCAAAATCATACTTAACATACTCAAATGCATAGAAATAACAGATAATGAAAGTAACCTCTAAATCACAAGTAAATTAAATTAGAACTGAATTCTTAAGCATGACATTAAAGCATGAGTACTAATTAGTCACATAACACAAGTTCTTCATTAAATAAAAGTTGAAAAAAAAAATATTAATGAGATGGGTTTTAGTCGATTAAAGTTGTTTCTTCAGGATAAAATATAAATACAGAGCCAAAAACTGTTGGACAAAAGGATAATGAAAGAGTGTGGAGAGTGTATTATAGAAGAAAATTGAAAAAATAAGAGTAAGTTTGTGTGCTGGTGGGCGGTGAGTCTGTTGGGGTTGGCCTTTAAATAAAGACCAACCATGTAGGGTGAAGCATATGTTTTTCATTGTTGATTACTGACAGGATTCCTCCTTTGTGAAATATGTTAGTGGGTGCCGGAATAATATCTTCTTGAAGAGGAAATCAGTGTGTTTCGATTTAGAGTGTGAATTTTGTTCTTTATTAACAAGGCACATAACAAAAACAGAGATGAGAAATTAGGGTATGGGAACTCGCTGAGAGAAGAGAAGCCTCTTTCTTCTGCTGCAAGCTCCTTGGCTTGTCTGCCTCTACTCTATTGTAAACTTCACTGCCCAGGCAGACCAATGCATGGGCGTAAGAGAAAGAGCAGGTTGAGAGAAGGCAGTTATCAACAACTGCATTTGGGTGGGTTTTGTCTCCGGAAAACGTAGACAAAGAATGTGTTTTTACTTGGACAAGCAATTCAACATGACACCCACTTCTGGTGGAACTGCAAACGCACTCAGCTCAGAATTTAAGATTCCACCACAATTCCCAACATATGATTCTGGAGTGAGTTGCCTCACAAGGCAACTGGAAAATACAAAATCATTCTATTTAACAAAGCATCTATTCCTCTACATCAACAAAAACAAATAAACAAAACTCTCTTAACCTTTTATGATTTCCCTATATGATACATAACATAACCAAGGTTATCAAACTCGCGGGTTCACTCTTAAACCTGTCCAAGTTTAAGAGTCCAGTGGTGACTCACGAGACTCGTTTATTGAATTTTTATGTGAAGTAGACTCTTACGAGTCTACCAATCGGGTTTACAAGTCGAGTTTACAAACCTTCCACAAGTCTACGTAGAGTCTCAAGTCTAATAACCTTGTACATAACCATGACAAGATCATGAGTGGCAATGCAGTCTAGTTGCCTCATCATAGGGCAATGTGCAACAAAAGTAAAATTTACTATTATTCTGGCTTTGATAAATTACCTGCTTAACTTTGTCCCAGTATGACAAGCGAACTTCCCTCTCCAAAACCTCTTGGACAAAGACACGTTGTGGAGCCCACTTTGGGAGGTCTAGGACATAAGCCCACTCTTCCCATGGCCAGATGAACTGGAAGTTTGATCTGCATAATATAAACCATCAACCAAATTGAATATGAAAACACTTGATATACAACTTAGGCCAAAATATAAATTCCGAATGTAAAAGAACATATAAAAATATTGTATTTTATTAGCAGTTAGTAAAATAGGAATTCTTCAACCTAATTCTCAAACAAAAGCATGACAAGATCTTGTAAATATAGCAGGAAGAAGGTATTATAAGCTACATCATCAACAATGTTAGGAGCATAGTGAGATAAATAGAGCATGCGTAAAACAGGGGGAAAGGAACCAAACACAATAGGACTGACAGAGAATATGTTTTCAACTATTAACATTCATCTGAAAGTGATGATTGAAAAAATTATTAGTTCATCATCACAAAAGAAAACATTGTGAGACCTATAAATGAGCATCTAATTCTTTAATACACTCATCCAACATATCTTATGCATAATTATCATGAACTTTTGTAACTCAGCAAAGTATAGGATTAATCCAAACATGACAACCACAGATTCCAGTAACAAATTAAGCCACAATCTTGGAACCAGTTAAAACCACAAGTTAAGGCTAATACCAACTTCTTTATAAACTCAACTGCCTCATCAATACCACCAGCTCACTTTCTCAATTTCTTTAATACTTACTAGTTGGAATATTCACTACTTTCCTTAGAGCAACAAGATCTCCGTTTCCTTTTGACCAAAATAACTCCCATGTGCAAAATCATAAATGATACTGCAATCTTTATTTGAAGGACTATAACCTTCTATTAGATCAATCCTTTAACATGCCAATTCCAACAGCCCATAAAAATGCCATCCAGGGCAATATTGTAACTTGGATCAGAGGCTACAATGTCAGAAATGCAGCTTCAGTTTCCACCTTTTCTGTTTGATTTAGTTGAACTTTGAACTTTGGCAGGTCAGGGGTATTAACCACTAAACTAGTTTATGACTTTTAAGGAGTGGTTAAGAAGTAATAACATATTCACTTCAACCAATTGAGCTGCTGATTATTCCTAAACTAGATATACTTCAACCAAAACTTCAATTTCTTATAGTAGTTACCTTACTTCTATTATAAAATATTTATTAGAGAGTAATAAGACCAGACCAGGCACAGAGGCAACATCAGATATTACCAAACTAAAAATGAAAATACAAATACATAAGAGAAAAACAATATGTTATGTTATTAATCATGTTTGGTCACCCCATTAGCAATCCAGTAATGGTAATTGGCAAGTAAATTTTATCCATTTATTTGGACCATTTAGTTGAATGGTAGCAATGTTGTTAAAATCGTAACTCGTAGGCGGATCGGAGAGGGAAAAAAAACTCGTAACTCGGGGATCATAACTCGACTCGGAAGAGTTACAATTCGAGTTATTATACATAACATAATTAAAATAGAGTCATAATTCATGAAATGGTCCAAATATATAACATAACTAAATGGTCAAAATACATAACATAATTAAGAGTAGATTCAACATAATGTTTAATACAGATAAATTATCCAATTAAATCATTCACACTAATCATAGGATAATCATCTTGGTCCTCCAAAAGATCTTCATTTTCATTATCATCAATTGGAGGAACTTCCAAATCCTCATCAATTGGAGGAACCTCCAAATCATTTGTTGCTCCTCTACTAGCATCATCTTCTCCAACTTCAAGTAATATGTCTTCATTTAAACCATATAATGTTTCATTTTCCTCCACAGTCCATTCATCATCACAAGAAAGATCATCAATAGTATATTCTTTTGTTTTTCTAACATCTTTCTTCTTCGTCAATCTTGAATTAGTCATCACAAACACCACATCATTCATAGTCATTTGGTGTAAACGATTTCTTTTCTTAGTGTGGACCTAAATAATTATAAA
>Ga0123342_1008175_pt1 | contig 13351 bp, 13 predicted proteins | sample Turbeawhitnodule_FD_89960 | JGI IMG/M metagenome (GOLD analysis project Ga0123342, IMG submission 89960) | Root nodule microbial communities of legume samples collected from Mexico - Turtle bean Mexico white nodule | ecosystem: Host-associated > Plants > Roots > Nodule | place: Mexico: Nepantla...
TGCTTCTTGTAAGCCTTTGAGGTGGGCTTTGACCTCCATGGGCGTCCTCCATTTGTGCCTCTACCTCTTCTTGATCTTGTTGATTGGCCTCCATGTCCTCTTGAGCTTGATCTCCATCAGAGGCAGCACAGCTACCAAACATAAGTGGTATGCAAGGGTTGTGATGTCGCTGGAAACAAGGGATCATGATGATACACTTGAACCAAATCTCTATTTCACGAAAGCTGATTTGGTAGGTGTAGTCCATCACAACAACGACCTAGTGGTTATATTTGTTGTTATGGTAGGAAGAAAGGTGCATTGGGTTCTCATTGACCAGGAGAGCTCGGCTGATGTAATGTTTTGGTCCACATTTGTCAATTTGCGGCTATCTCCCGACCAACTGAGGCTGCATGATGGGTGCTTAGTTGGTTTTGCAGGAGACCGTGTGGAGGTCCGAGGGTATGTCAACTTGAGGACGACTTTTTCAGATGAGGATGCGGCCAGAACTGTCGTCGTCAGGTACATTGTGGTGAATACTCCCTCTACTTATAACTTGCTTTTGGGAAGACCCTCTTTGAACAAGTTAGGTGCGGTGGCTTCTACAAAACATATGAAGATGAAGCTACCATCCCTTGAGGGGAAGGTAATTACAATCAAGTCTAACCAGAAGGCTGTTCGAAAATGCTATGAGAGTATCCTGAAAAACAGAAGGAGCTTAAACTTTGTCGTTATAGCTCACAAAGGGAGGGGGCTGAGATCCTAAAAACCGAAGTCGACAATAGACAACGGCCAAGGCCTTCTGGTGATGTTCAAGAAAGGTAGATTGAGGGAAAGACGTTCAAGCTTCGTGCCTCACTAGGTTAAGAGTTGCAGGACCAGATAGTTGGGGTGATAGCCAAGCACATGGACGCGTTCGCTTGGTCCTCCGCTGACATGCCTGGGATAGACCCTGATTTCCTATGCCACAAAATTACTATGGATAGTAGGGTCCGACCAGTAGTGCAAAGGAGAAGGAAATTCAACAAGGAGAAACTCATAAGTTGTTTAATGTCGACCATATTAGGGAAATCCAGTACCCTGAATGGTTAGCAAACGTTGTGTTGGTTCAGAAGGCCAATGAAAAATGGAGGATGTGCGTTGACTTCACATACTTAAATAAAGCGTGTCCAAAAGATTCCTTCCCACTGTCGAGCATTGATTCCTTGGTGGACAATGCCTCTGGTTGTCAACTACTGAGCTTCCTTGATACATTCTCGGGGTACAATCAGATTCAGATGCACCCCAATGATGAAAGAAAGACTGCTTTGATGGCAGAGTTTGCTAGCTATTATTACAAGTTCATGCCCTTTGGCATTAAAAACATTGGTGCTACTTACCAGCGGTTGATGTACAAGATTCTCGCCCCCTTGCTCGGGCAAAATGTGCAGGTATATGTGGACGACATGGTCCTCACCTCCAAGAAGAAAGAGCAGCATGTGATTGATCTTGAGGAACCGTTCGCAACCATAGCCAAGTATATCTGAAGTTAAACCCCAAAAAGTGTGTGTTCAGGGTGGAGACAGGGAAGTTCCTTGGGTTTTTGTTGACTGAGAGGGGCATAGAAGCTAACCGTGACAAGTGTGCCACTATCATAGAGATGAGGAACCCTGCCACCATCAAAGAAGTCCAACAACTGACTGGACGAATGGCAGCTCTCTCTCGTTTCCTATCAGCTAAGGGTTACCCGTATTTCCAGTGCTTAAATAAGAACACTCGCTTTTTGTGGACTCCCGAGTGTGAAGAAGCTTTCATCAAGATGAAAGAGTATCTAGCCAGCCCTCTTTTTCTCGGTAAGCCGATGACAGGTGTTCCTCTCGGACTGAGCAATTAGCTCAGTGATAGTACAGAACCAGGATCAGGTCTAGAAGCTGATTTACTTTGTCAGCAAGGTACTGCAAGGACCAGAGGAGCATTACCAAGCGATTGAGAAAGCTGAATTGGTGGTAGTTCATAGCTAGGAGGCTACGACATTACTTCCAGATTTTCATATGGCAGTGATGACCGACCTGCCTATCCACAAGGTTTTGCAGAAACCTAACATTGCAGGACGAATGGTCTGGTGGTCAGTAGAGCTGTCCGAGTTCGATATCCACTATGAACCAAGATAGCTGATCAAAGGGCAGGTATATGCTGATTTTATGGTCGAATTGGTGTTTGAAGGTCCTCACTTAAACCCCAGAGACTTTCGATGGATCCTATCAGCGGATGGATCTTCCAACCAACACGACAGTGGAGCAGGAGTTATTCTGGAAGGGCCCATTGGTTTGTTGATCGAGCAATCTTTGAAGTTTGCATTTAAGGTTAGCAACAATCAAGCCGAGCATGAGGCGCTGATAGCAAGGATGTTACTAGCTCATGAGTTAGGAACCAGGAACCTGCTGGTGAAGAGCGACTCGTTACTTGTTACTGAACAGGTGATAAAAAGGTATCAAGCCAAAGATCCACAGTTGGTTGTGTACCTCCAGTACGTCATGTTGTTGAGAGAGGCTTTCACCCAAATTGAACTTATCCATGAGCTGAGAGAGCATAATTCCCAGGCTGACCTCTTAGCCAAGCTAGCCAGCTCGGGAAAGGGAAACCGGCAGAGGTCAGTGATTCAGAAAACCTTGAAGTCGTCGAGAACGGCAGAGGACAGCCTACCTAAGAGCGGCCAAGCAGAGGTCTTGGAGGTAAACTCTAGGGTAGGAAGGAGTCACCGGTCATTGATCCAAGAGACACTGAAAGTTCCCAGGGTAGTGGCATGCCAGATGCGAGAGGAGAAGGTGGTTACTGTCTCATAGGGTAGTACAGTGGAGACCTGAATCACCCCTTACCAGCGTCACTTAGTTGATGGGTTGCTTCCTGTCAAGCCTGCAAAAGCCAAGGCGATTAAGAGGAACGGAAGAAAGTATACTCTAATCGATGACATGTTGTTTCGTCATGGCTATACTCACCCTACCCTCACTTGTATCAGTGGAGATCAGGGTGTCTGTGTGATGGCCGAGTTGCACGAAGGTATTTGTGAAAGTCATATAGGTGGTCGAGCTCTTGTGTTGAAGGTCGTCCGCGCTAGGTACTATTGGCCGACAATTAATGAAGATTGTCAGAAATATGCCCAATGATGTGAGTAATGCCAGAAACATTCTGATTGGCACCACGCGCCAACGGAGGAGTTGCGATCAATATGCAGTCCATGGCCATTTCACACATGGGGAATAGACATTTTAGGTCTTTTCCCCTTGGCAATACGACAGATGAAGTATCTTATAGTAGCCATTGAGTACTTTACACAGTGGATTGAAGTTGAGCCAGTTGCACAAATAACCGCACATAAAGAATATTGTGTGCCGCTTTGGAATCCCTAGACACCTGGTGTCAGATAATGGAACATAGTTCGTTAGTCAGCAGATAGGCAAGTTGTGTTCAAAGCTCGGGATAAAGCAGATATTTGCCTCTATTGAGCACCCCCAGACAAACGGCCAAGTAGAGTCAGCTAATAGGGTTTTACTTAGAGGGTTGAAGAGGAGATTAGAGAAAGTGAAGGGAACATGGGCGGAGGAGGTTCCTCGGATTCTGTGGGCTTACCATACCACACCCCAGTCAACCACTAAGGAAACGCCTTTTAGTTTGGTGTACGGGGCAGACGTTATGATTCTAGTGAAATCCAGGAGAGCTCCCCTAGGTTTTAGAATTTTGTTGTAGAAGAGTCCAACGAAGGGAGGAAGGTGAATTTGGACTAATTAGATGAAGTCCGTAAGCAAGCCCATGTTAAATCAGAGGCACTGAAAAGAAAGGTAAAGTTGAAACAGAAAACCAAGGACAGACCTAGACAATTTCAAGTGGCTGACTTGGTGATGCGGAAAACCCATCCTTACCAGCTGGAGAACAAGTTGCCTTCAAAATAGACAGGACCGTTTTGTGTAGTTGAAGAACTCGGGAATGGCGTGTACAGGTTAGATACCCTGGAAGGGGTAGTTATTCCTCGAACGTGGAACGTCTACATTATTTCAATTAATTTATCTTATTAAATGTTTATTGTTGAACAATGTGATGCTGAAAGATGACGCTCTTTTTCCCTCAAATAGGGTTTTTTAACGAGGTCATCTAATAAAAAGTTGTTTATGATGCATTGTGGCCTTTCTTTCTTGTTTATTGTGACACATGATGCAACGACCTTTCTCAGAGAATTTTCTGAGTAAAGGTCGTGTGTGCGAATAATTACAATTGGCAAATAAATCGACCTTCCTTGTGAAGTCGTCCTGCAGGTAAAGTTGCATAGATGCCTCATCCAGACCAGCACTGAATAAGTCGGGCTAACTCGACGTGTAATTAATCACTCGAGTCTAGATGCTCTGTGGGATGAGTAAAGTTGCATAGATAAATCACTTGATCCGATACAGAATAAGTCGGGCTAAATTGGCGCGTAAGTAAACACCTGAGTCTAAGCGCTCTGTGGGGTAAGTGAAGTTGCATAGATAAGCCATCCAGTTTGACACATGGTAAGTCAGGCTAACTCGGTGTGTGAAGCAGTACTTGGCGAGATCAAGGTAGGATACCCCTGGATGTGCCACATTTGAGCACTAGCTTGTAGGGGCTACGGAAAACGGTTCAGCAAAGGGTTAGTTTTGTTAAACTCTGATTATCTTTTTTATCCCATGATGGGAAAAGTTAGCACCAGTGATAAGTTGTTTGATTGACATACTTAAACGCGTGCACATTAGTATAAGTTACTTAAATTAGTCGAGATTTATTATGGCATGCATTTGCAAAGCTTTAAGGCATTCTTATATGACAAGATAATTGCAGTAAAGTGAAATAAGTTAATAATAAAGATACAAGTACGAAAGGTGCCGACAATTAATAATTACAGAGCATTTGGCTTCCTATTTTTCTACAACTTGTCCATCTACCACCTTTTTGCCCGGTCCAAGCTGGGAATAGTCCAAGTCCAGGTACAAGCTTTAGGCTTTCTCGATGGAAACCTTGAACCCTACCAAGAGGGCTTGAGCAGTTTCTCCCTTGTAGACTTTGATCTCGTTGGCGAAGAACTTGTCCTTCTGGACTAGTTCTTGTTGCAGATTGGTAAGTTGATCTTTCTGCTCTACCAGGCGAGCAGCTTGTTCGACGGCCTCTTTTGTTTTTTCTGCTAGGAGCTTTTAAGTTTGTTGGTGGAAAGCGTGGAGGTTCTGAATTTTCTGTTGCAGGCTCGGCACCTTTTGATCAAGATCTTGATCCTCACGAATTAATGCTTCAGTGGCAGCTTCCTGACTTTGCAGTTTCTTTGCAGCCAAGCAGCTTGTGGCCAGAGTTTGCCCAAAATGCTTTTTGGCTTCTTGTATCAGATGGTGACCCCCATGAACCATCATTCTCTCCTCATCCTCGGGACGTAGCAATGAGTCCTCCAAGTAAGAGGTGATGTCGATGTCAAGGTCCCATAATCCTTTCCTCCCTGAGCTCTTCGCGCCCCCTTCGAGGTTTGACATTATGGAGGAATGTTGGAGGGTTGTGGAGGAGAAGCAGTGTTAGAAGCAGCCTGACCACGGGAAGGAGAGGGCACAGGGGTAGCAACGCGGTCCCTTCCTCTTTTCCTAGTAATGACAAAGCCTGAGGCGGTGTCCTCGTCATCTTCAGAGGATGTAGAGGTGACTATTGCCTTCAATGGCATTTGGCTAGCCACTTTGCCCTTCGTGGCCATGTTCAACAGGTCCTCCTTGTTGAAGCGCGCCAACATTTTTTCTGCAAAGAAATAAAGGGAGAACCAGTTACATTTTATAAAGATGAAACTTACTCTCTAATGCTAGAGGAAAAAAGATGTACCAGTGTATCTCTTTAAAGAGTTTAGGACAAACTCCTTGGCCATAAGGTAAGCAGTATCAAAGACAACTTGGAGGCTAGATAAAAATTTTCAAACCTCCTAGTCAACGGAAGCTAAATCTTCTAAGCGCCGAGTGACATTGAAGTTAGGTTCTTGGGTCCAATACAATGGGAATCCATCTAGAAGGTCAGGATACCACTTGTTTGCATGAACCTTTAGAAAGTGGCCTTTGAAATTTTTATAAGAAGATTGGAAGAGGGTAAGAATTCCCCTTCCGAGAACACCATTCAAAGACACCCAAAGTTAACGGCCTAATTTCTTGGCCTAGAAGAAGTGAAGGAATACGTCAACAGAGGGTGAGATGCCGAGTTGGGAGCAGAGGATGGAGAAAGCTCGGACAAATGCCCAACTATTGGGGTGTAGTTGGGCAGGAGCCACGTTGAGCTCAGTTAATAGTCCTTTTTCAAAGATAGACAAGAGGGAGGCGTAGAAGGACCATTTTAACGATGGTGGCATAAAAATAACAAAAGGGTTTGTCATGAGATGTGGATTCGTCGCAACATACGGGCTCATCTACTCTACAAGGTTCTAGGTTTATCCAATCATCTTCCCTACCGAAGTGGCAACAACTCTTCCTAAGATTTATAATTTTCTCATGGAAAGTGAAAGAAGAGGTTTCGGAAAGAAGGTTTTGGGGTGCCCAGGGGTACAAGGATTTGTAATCCATGGCGGGTTGCATCCAGACATAAACACAAACAGCATACGAAAGGCAACACAAACCAAGCAAAATACAGAAGCAAACAGGACAGACAGCATTTCAGAATTTGCACAGATACGAATATCATATACAACAATCATACAGATATACACGTCAATAGATGAGTTATGAAGTAACTTCAAACAGAACAGGTATTGCAGGTGATCGTCAACGGAGATTAGTTAAAAGGAAATACCTGGTAAAATCACGAGAGGTTTCGTTCATGGAGCGCGAGTGCAGAGAAGCAAGGAGTTCATGAGGAAGCAGGAAGAAGGCTTCAATAGTGTGAATGATGAAACAGTGAGGCGCTAAAACGAGTTTTTAAGTGAATGGGGAATACAAAACGTTAAGGGTTTTTCACCGTTAATGGTAAGCCACGTGTACGCATAAGTTTAAATACGACAAAGTGTCATGTCAAAGACACTTCGTGCGCCGCGCCTCACCTACCCTCTGAGAAACCGTCACATCAGTTGCCAGGGTACTCAAAGACTCTTCGCTTAGCCAAGCTCAGCTCGAACCTGGGGGTCTTGTGTACTGGGTAGGAGTTCGGTCTTCGGCCTCGGACTGGTTACAACTCGGTTCTCGGGGGCAGAGGTCAGCTCAGCAGTAGGACGTGTGTCAAGGTCGCGATGTTGGCCCAATTTACTTATTGGGCCCAAAACCCATAATAAAGTTGTTATGTGTTAAGAACCAGTTGCATGTGCTTATAGATAAATGCATATAGATATATGTGTGTTTGTTATTATTACGTATAAATTTGTTTTGTTGCATGTTTGTTATGTGCATTTATAACAGAATGTTAGCCATCGGTTTAGCACCTGAAGATCATTGGTGTCCGTGGTAGGTGGTTTTTTCTCTTAGAGATAAAAGATTGATGTGCTTATTTTCAATTAAGATTTTTTTTCTCTTAAGTGAGAGCTGTTGCATATGCGGTTATAAAAGGGGCCTTGGACCCCCGGTGAAGGTACGCTGTTTTTGCACACTAAACTAAGAATTGTTACTTTTGTGAGTCCTTACTGACTTAAGCGTCGAAGTATAATCAACAAGTAGGGTGTCCTCTGTCACAACGGAGTCACACTTCAATGCAACAGGGAGACACGAGTCAATACCCAGCTCAAGCAGATCCAAAAGGAGGCATCCAACCCAGTCAACTCGACAGGAGAGTAATACTAGTAAATCGTTACAAATGGATAAAAATGATGTTAAGAAACTTTGGTGAAAAAAAAAAAAGAATGATTTACTTTGGTGAAAAAAAAAAGAATGATTTGATTGAAGATAAAACAAAATCATCTTGATTTGATTTTAATTGGTTTGCCACTTAGCCAAGTTTGAAATGTTTGGTGAAAATATTAAGTAATCATGAATTGGTTTGGACTTAAGTATTATTCGTGCAAAAATTAATGAAATTTTGACTAGAAAGTTTTTTAACCGTACTAAAAGAAAATAACCACAAATGAATAAAAAGATGATGTTAGGAAAATTTTGTGAAAAAACAAAAGTCATTATGAGTTGGTGTCACACTTAAACAATTTAAGTACAAAGAATAATAAAATTTTAACTCCAAAGAATTTTGAACCCTATGAAAAGCAACCATAAATAGATAAAAGATAAATTTAAAAATATTTGGTAAAAAAGCAAAATCATCTTGAAAGAAAAGGTTGATAATATGATATAAGATTTTATTAAATATTAATTGTTTCTTATTATGGTATATCTTCTTCTTTAGTAAAAAAAAGGAGCATTCAGTCCATAAATATAGCGCAAACTATTAACAACTTTCAAGGGACACAGTCACATGTCATCACACTAGCAATCAAGACACTAGTCTTATTTTCTCAACCAAAATGAAGATTTTTTGTTCACAAAACTGTGATTTCTAAGTTTCACGGTCCTAAATTTGGAAAATATCAAATACCAATATTTTCATTCAAAATTATTCCATATCATATGGGGAAACATAATTGTCCGAGGAAATTGTCGTCATCATTTTAACCGCCGCCAGAGCCGTATTTCTTTCCGAACAGAACAAGCTGCAACTTATCATAACCAGCAAGCACACCAGCACCTGCAACAGCACGCAATATGTTTGCACCAGCACCTTTGAAGAGTGATTTGGTACCTTCTTTTGCCACGATTGTTTGGAATGCATGCAAAGAGCTATTATACTTCACAGCTTCTCCAGAAGTCATCATCATCCTTCTCCGCACAGTGTCAATAGGATAGGAAGCCAAACCAGCACCAATTGTTATTCCCCATCCCAAAAGGAAACTAGCAAAGAAACTATCCTGTTAACAATGAGAGTACCGTTGTAAGTAAACATAAAAATAAATCACGACAAAAAAGGAGCACAACTCAGAAGTACAAATTCCAAGATTTAGAACTAGGCAGTCACAATGGATAATACATACAGGAAATAGGTATTCAAATTGAAATGAGCCGAAGATTAGTATTATTAACTTAACAAAATACAAATTAAAAATACCATGACATTCGAATTGTTTACATACCTGCATTCCACCAACCAAAACAACTGGTTTCAAAGAATCATACATTCCGAAGTAAAGACCACGGTACACTATAATTCCAACGCATGAAATGTTGAAACCACGGTAAAGGCCAGCAATGCCATCAGACTTGATGGTTTTCCTGTACACATCAATCATGCCATTAAACTGCCTCTCACCACCCTTCTTTGCAGCCTTTGCATCGTTAGCCAAACGGGTACGGGCATAATCCAAAGAATAGACAAATAAGAGAGAAGAAGCCCCAGCAGCCCCACCAGATGCCAAATTTCCAGCAAACCACTTCCAGTAGCCATCTTTGTCCTTTTTGAAGTTAAAAAGCCTCTTGAAGTAGTCCTTAAAAGCAAAGTTTAGAGCCTGGAAGAAAAAGGAGAATATTAGATATTTCAGATATGATATAGAGAAAAGGATAAAACATATACTTTGTCAACAGATGTAAACATCAAGAAAGACATGACTAGATATCTAGATCTTTGCCCTTGAAAAATATAAGCTAATCTAGAAATACGATAGTGCAACAGGACATGACTACTGGAAAAAAGTGATGACAAATGAACAGCCATAAGATTGCAAATAGACGTCTGTTCTGACTGTGACACAGCACACATCTAGAGGGGACTCTCGTGATACAGAAACAGGAGCAAGACTGAATGTTTTGCGTGTGTGTATGTGTGTGAAATTCAAACAAATACAGGCAATGTAAAAGACCAATCAAGCATTGCCAACAAGGGACTGTCAAGACAATAAAATCAGATGTTTTAGTACAGGTATAACCTATAGTTCTAAAACTGTCTATACTTGGGAGGAAAAAGTACTACTACCACATGCATAGGCAAAAATATAATGAAGGCAGACATCTCTAGAACTACTTAATCTTTGAAAGTTTGATCTTCACCTGAGTAGGGAAGTATCTGATAACATTAGCAGTATTGCCTCTCCAAAGAGCAATCACACCCTCATCCTTCATGGTTCGAGCAAAACAATCACCAATTCCCTTGTATGGTTCAGATAACCGACCACTTTTGATCATTTCATCCTGATTTTGAATAAGCAATTTGACTCTCTCAATTGGAGCAGCAGCTGTCTTTGATACAGCAGCAGATACTCCGCCCATCAGAAAATCCACCATGAAAGCACCTGGTCCTTTCTCTGCTGGAGCATGCGCAGTAATTGGAGATACAGATGACAAGGCAGCCAACCCAGAAGAGTGCAGTCCTCCATTGAAGCAAGAACCAGTTGCAGAATAATTCCTGGAGTGAAAGTTGGGGCTAAGCCTGGAGACCAGGTAAGACTGTCCAGCTAGCTTCTGAACAACTGATGGATGCTCCAGTCCATCAGCCATGATTGCAGTCTAGATGGCAACCTGCGAACACTCACCCATACCAATAAGCCATAGATTCAACAATACCAGAGTTAAAACAAATTCTTACTAAAATGCCACTTTGAAAGAAAACCAAATGTATTTGTATTTTTAGTACTGTACACCTAAGATCTAATACAAACTTAGCAAATCCGACTACAATTACACACACCATGTGGGTGCGGGCTTATAATTCAGTAAAGTTTTTATTTCAAGAAACCCAGCCCATTAAACCCAGAGTTAAGAGCTACCAGCACACATTAGGTTTTAAGATTTCTTGTTTCCCCATTGTAATGTTTCACATCCACATTTATCGCTCCACTACCCTTGTGTGCATACAACTCCCAGAGATTCTACAACGTCGAAATATTTTTGTTTCTTTCCTTGGTTAATTTTCTTCCTCCCTTTTGGTTTTTGCGTTAAAATATGCATATGAATTATATTCTAATGATTTTTTTAGCAGTTTTCCGAGAGCATGTAGGCCTTTATAGCCTGCAGGTTTTGTGGAAACTTTTTATGTGGCATGGGTTAAAAGGGCGTGTACCCTGCTCTATTTTTAAGTAGTTGGATCAAGAGGGGGTGTGAAATTGATCCAAATATTTATGCTATGCGTTTGTAAAAAGCATTTCCAATGAAGGTTGCTTATAAATAAGAATATCATTATATATACACCTATATATAAAGAAAATTATTTACATATGTAGGATCTAAACAAAAATAATAGTTTTAGTTTTAAGCAATTCTTATTGAGGATACTCTAAATAACTATATCTTTGTTAGCTCTATCTATAACAATTATGCACTGGTTTCCAAATGTACACAAATTTTTCAAAAGTACTTTTAACCATAAATATTTCACTCTTATTTTTCAATATCTCTTAGATCGAATAAACAAAAAAAAATAAAAAATAAAAACATTTAAAAAATTCTTAATATAACTTTTTAATTACAATTATTTAATAAAGAATTAGATTATTTTTCAAAAATTACAAAAATATGAACACACGTGTGAGCCTGTATTTTCGCTGGTACAATAGAGAGGGCATATGTGCTCAAATGTAAACTTCAAAGTAAGGAATACAGTTTTCGATCTCCAACAGGCTAAAGGAGAAGATCGCATAGCAAATCGAGTATTATTAAATATCACAGAGGAACTAACTACACAGAAAAAATTAACAGAAAACATGCGGAAAAAAAAAAGTACAATCGATGAGAATAATGGAGAAAATAGCAGACAACAGAAGAAGAAGAAGAATGGCAATACCTGAAGAGAGGGTACGTGAGAGAAGGGGAGAGAAAAAGAGTGAGACTATAAGAGTATAAATGGGAGCACGGAACCAGATGCATTAGGGTTTTACATAATGACGCATTTGCCCTTAACTATTTTCTTTTTGTCTTCGACCATTTTCTTTTGGCGGAAAAAACTGAGGAGCGTCTGCGCCCGAGAGATACTCTCTCAAATTTTGTCCACTGCGCTTCCTAATACTTCTAAATAATAATAATATAATAATGACAATAATTAAAATAAAAATAAACAAATAAAACCATTCCAAATATTTTACAGAAGAATTATTTTCCAAAATAAACTGATTTAAAAAAATAATTACCCAAACAAACTCATTTTCGTTTTAATTTTTAAACTACCCTTTTTTTACTCTATAGGTTGACAATTTGACTAGTCAGAAAGAATTCAATTCTTGATTTTTTATTTTTTAGTTGAAAATAAATAAAACAAAATGTTCTTACGAATTTGGAACTTTCTCAATTGCATCTTTCAAATCTCTACACGATACCTACTATTATACTCGAACACTCAATTTAGTTTATAGTTTAGGTATGAGAAAAGATATAAGTATAAAATTATAATTTTATTATGAAAATTTGACTCTTCAATAATTAAATGAATTTAGTTAGGTAAATAATATTGGAAAGAGTTTATTTGAGTAATTTCATTTAAAAGATTTAACATGTAAAAAAATTGTGTATTTTATATAATTAAAACTTGTAATAAATATTTGATTTTATTAATTATGTTTTAAATTTATAATAAATCATTTTAATTGTGGCGTTAGACTATTTTTAATTATTGATTATTTTTAAAATGTTATTAAAACTTACTTTAGAGATAGAAATTAAGAAAATATTGAAAAGACTAAGAGAGGATAAATACTTAACTGAAAAATAGCAAGTGAAAGAAGGAAATGTTAGGTTCAATAGTTTCAAAGGTGAATTCACCTCCCCTCCCCTCTTGAACTTTGACACTATTGAACCCAACAATTGGTATTAAGAGTTAGGACTTGTATTTTAATCAAGTTTGTTTGCAATAATGTCTAAGTTTAAAGTGCTTTTTGCTGAGGGATCTTAGACCACCTATGTTCAATGGAATGAATTATGCCTTTTGGAAAATTAGAATGAAAATTTTCATGGAATCTATTGACTCGTTTATTTGGGAAGCTGTGGTCCATGGACCCTATGTGCCAATGCAGGTTGTCAAGGATGAAAAAGTGGTAAAGCCAAGATCCGAATGGAATGAGACCGAAAGGAAGAAGGCTCAATATGATTTTGTGGCCAAGAGCATCATAACCTCCTCATTAACAATGGATGAGTTCTTCAGGATATCCCAATGCAGTTCAGGTAAGGAGATGTGGGAGGTCTTGGAAGTCACTCACGAGGGTACTGAAGATGTGAAGAGGTCAAGAAAACATTCTCTCATCCAAGAATATGAATTGTTTAGAATGCAACCCGAGGAGAGCATTGTTGATGTGCAGAAAAGATTCACTCATATTGTGAATCACCTTACTGGTTTGGGAAAGGAATTTGACAGAGAGGAACTCAACATAAAAGTGTTGAAGTGCCTCGACAGAAGCTGGCAACCCAAGGTGACTGCCATATCAGAA
>Ga0123342_1008176_pt1 | contig 13351 bp, 10 predicted proteins | sample Turbeawhitnodule_FD_89960 | JGI IMG/M metagenome (GOLD analysis project Ga0123342, IMG submission 89960) | Root nodule microbial communities of legume samples collected from Mexico - Turtle bean Mexico white nodule | ecosystem: Host-associated > Plants > Roots > Nodule | place: Mexico: Nepantla...
ACTCGGCATTCGGTTTCTTTTTGCTTGTTCTTTTGCCCCATTGGGATTCTTACTCATGTCATCACCAAAGCCATGACCAAACCTGCCACAAAAGAGGGTCATGGTGTATAGAGGACACCTGCTAATACCGAGGCAACAAGGATTTCATTTCAATAAAAAATGTGACCAACTCATGTCTTGAATTGGACTCATGAATTTTCTAGGCACCTTGTATCTGTCAGAAGGTGGTCCAAACGGCCTTGAATGAAGAGGCAATTGAGATTTATGGAAAAAGAATAGAATTAAATAAGGAGTAACTATCATTTTATAAAAAAGGTTACTTTTTAAAAACTGAAAATTAAAATTGAGTTTGAATATAACAGTCTAATTGTGCAGAGAAAAAAAATTGACTGCACCTTTGATATGTCTATATGGACTGTAATTACCAACCTTTAAAATATTTGAATTCGAAAAGATAAAAAGAATTGACAAAAGAAATACTTTATGGAAACAAAAATAAAATATATGAAATATCTCTTGCTTTCTCTGATAGTTAGGTAAGAATGTGTTTAAAAGAAAATGAGTGTTTACGTAGTTTGAAAAATGAGTCTCCCTATCCAATGAATCGGTAGTATGGTTGTTGGCAAGAAGTTGGTGCTTGGCTCTCCAATGGTTTTGGGAGATGTTTCACCTACAAATGGGACAGAATCCTTAATACTGAAATTTTTCTTTTTTTATTTTCTTGTTATTTATATTTAGGGAAATCAATTTTAGATGAGTTGGGACAAAATAATCAGGTATTTGATCTATCTCCTTTAAGCTGCAAAATAAACTTTCAACAAATTCTCTCTTTTAATTAACATCATCACTCTGGGCATCTACCTTTCATGTACTACTCAAAGTTATAAACATTTTAATTCAGTCAGATTCAAAAGTACTTGACCTAGTAAACACAACATTCAAATATCAACTTCAGATATTTCACTATTTCACTATTAACTTTCTAGCAAGCACATCATTTTAGAAATAGTGATGAATCCATTAGGACTTGGGGTAATACTAAGAATTACATTAACTTTACACTATTAATTTTAAAATAAAAGATAAAGCATGAAATGATATAACAAGAACTTAAAAGAAAAGAAAAATTAAAATAAAAACACTACATTGTTTTTAATATTTTTGAAATCAGAAAACTAGCCGAAGACAAATATATAAAATGGATATTATTAGATTATAGTATTACCTCATTATCTTGTTCCGTTAAGCTTATTAATTTAATTGGTTTCCTCTTCATTGTCATCAATTATTATCATGAAAAGTTATACTCCATTTTCTTTAAACAAATTCTAAGAATATATCATATTGAATTACACTTTCTTGTCAACTCAATAAAATAAACTTACATTAGTTCAAGTATTTAAGATCAGCAATATGTCATTCAATATTCCCAGACAATATTGAATGTCTTATCTTAGGTCAAAATTAAAAAGAATTTTCAACCTTTGGTGAATACATCTAATCCAAAAAAAAAGAGGATTTAACTACTCATGATGTTGAATCTAAACAAAAAGATGAAGATGAAATGGAGGGAGCCTTCAATGGATGGGTGCCCTAACCCACTTTTTTCCCTCTTTCTTCGTGACTTCCTCACTTCATATGAGTTGTTTAGGCAATGAGATAATATTGTATAAGTGACTCGTTAAGCCAAAACTTAGGCTTGTCGGGCAAAGTCTCTGAGCATTGTATTCATACTCACTATAAAGCTAGTTGGAAGACTTAACTCTCGTTGTATGAAGCTTGATTATGAAAATAAGTTACTCTCTACTCCATGTTTTTGCTAAGAAAGGAAGAGGTTGGCTAAGCGAGAGTCATTTTAGCAGTAAAGAATCATGTTGGCATGACTCATTTTACTTCTTCCATGTTCCTTTTTTGTCCTAACTTTTCTTCATCATTAAACCATACTAAAAGTGTTTTAAAATATTAGACTTATCAATCAAAAAGTATATTTAAGCTTTCTTTTCCAATAATTGTAAAAACTAAAAAAATTATGAAAATCATCTAAATAAATATTCAAAAAAATTTAAATAAGTGAATATTATGCTTAATACTTCAAAGATAAAGAATACTTATCACCCACATATAAAAGCATCAAAACACAACCATAAAAAAATACTCAATTAAAACTAATAGATGTCACTAAACTAAAAAACTTACATAAACTAAATAAATTATAATTCACATACAATCATCAACAACAATTAATTTCTTAACATATATTCTCCATCGATAATATTTATCATTTAATCATCGTAATTATATAATAGTACAAAATAATCATTCAATCAAATCAATTCAACAACAAATAGTTTGTGTGTCTATATCTTGGAATTTTATCTAGTCAAAGAAGTAATTTACGTTATTACTCCTCTCACCTTGATTTTTGCATTATTTAAGAATTTTCTCCAAAATTTAAAAATTAGCAAAGTCATAATTTATTCTTTAGAGATCTAATTCACAACAAATATATTATTATAGTTTTAACTTTGTTAGAAGACACTAAACACACTTACAAGAAAAAGGAAAAAAAACAAGGAATACATACAATGAATTTTAATTATTATAAACACTTAGCTAATAATCCTCTAACTAACTAACTACTAACATACAACACTAACTAAATTATTTATTGTATCGTATCGGTCAACACGACCGAGATACTGACTCGGCACCCGATTTAGACTCCGGTCTGTACCGACCGACATGATCAACAATGAGGCTGATTGATAACCCCACATTTATTAATCTCCTTTTATTAGGCTCATTAACGACGATAGGCCCATACTAATCATATAAATTTGCACAGATTCCAAAAGATCATATGCAATCATCTAATCCTAAATACTGAGTGTCGAGTACTGAAGTCTGACTTGAGCGTCGGAGTGGCCTTTACAAGTACCATCTGAGTCCGGAGCTAGCGAGGAGGAGTGGGAGAGCGAGTGTGAGAGTTCAGCCGAGAAGAAGTGAGGTGCAGACCTACCGAAAAGCAGCTCGAATCATTCTCTTGGTTCTACATTCAAACTCAAAAACTATATGCATGTAACAACAACAAAATAGAATTTGATCAAGTCATTATCTTATATTCTAATATCTTATAATATGTATGCTCTAATAAAAAGAATAACAATATTTTTTAAAATATTTTTGTATTTATAAATTTTTAATTACAATATTTAATAATTATTATGTAAAATATTTATTATCCTAAAAGCTTACACTACAAAATAAAAATAAAAATTTAAGAGGGGTTATATTTAGCATTCCCCAGGTTTTAACCCCACTAAGTGCATTACCCGCGATTTATTTTTCCTCTAGTATATCTAACGTAGTTAACGGATTACCGACAATTTTTACTAACTCTTGGTAAGACAGTTACTTTTTTGGCGGTTCTTGGAACCCCCGTTATTTCCCAGCGATTTTCAAATCCTGGTAATCCGGCAATTGTCAAACCTCTAGTATTTTTGGCGGTTTTCAAACCCCTGGTATTTACGTCAATTTCCAAACCCCTGGTATTTCTGGCGGTTTTCAAACTCCTGGTATTTTCGGTGATTTCCAAACCCCTGATATTTCTAGTAGTTTTCAATCCATGATATTTTCAATGATATCCAAACTCCTATTACTTCCAACGATTTCCAAATCCCCATTACTTCCAGTGATTTCTAAATTACTTCCTACAATTACATTTAAAGTTCCAATACTAACGTGGATTAAATTTATTAAATTTTTAAATAATAAATACTTAACATTACCAGCTAATATATCAAGAAGACATTGCAAAATAAAATCGTATTAAAATTTACAAAAAGCACAAAATAGTTTATTCATAACACAAGTCTAAAGAAATCTAATCCTAACAGACTTCCTCCACAACCCTTTTCCTAACACTTCCACATGTGGTTGGACCAAATGTCTTCTCCGAAATATTAATTGAACATGCTTTCTTGTCAACATATGCCTACACAATGAAATATTCAAGTTATTAACCCAACATCATCACATCCTAAAATGAAAATAATGCAAACAAAAACAAACTATTTTCACCATCATCATGCAGATAAGAGTGAAGGACATGGTACTAAATAATTGAAAACCTAATTAAATTAATATCATTTTATAAAATAAAAAATGATTGCAACATCAATTAATGATTGTTTAAAAGCATAATGTTAATCAATGTCCCTATTCCAATGACATGTTCTAGTGAAAACAATAATTGGGAGGGTTGTGTTGTGAACTGTAACACCCGTAATTATATCCATATATAATAAAATAAAAGAAAAACAAGCAATATCTAATTAACATATAAACATATACTACTTTCTCATACTTGTATCTCAAAAAGATATCATTCTTCATATGGGCATATAGATGCACCCCCCAAACAACCACACAAGAAACACCATACAACCTGATGTATGGGACTGAGGCAATGATCCCGGTCGAGGTAGGTGAGCCTACCTTTCGAAGAAAGATGTTCGACCTAACCCTCAATGAGGAAAGCCTCTCGGTCAAGCTCGATTTGGTAAATGAACTTCGCGACAAGAGCAAGATCTGAGAGGCAGCATGCAAGTTTCGAACAACAAGACGATCGAGGAGCTTCCAGAAAGGAGACATCGTCTGGAGAATGAGAAGCGACACGAGAAGAAATGAAGGCAAGTTCTCATCCAACTGGGAATGACCCTTTCGAATCCAAGAAGTTGCAGCTAGGGGGGCATACAACTTAGAGCGGCTTTCGGGAAAAATTGTATCGAGGACGTGGAATGCCACGCACCTCAAGTTTTAATACAACTAAAGAAATAAAATTTACGCACTCTTTCCTCACCCGACCATTTTTTCCCTAAGGAGAGTTTTTGGTCGGGAAGGTTTTAATGAGGCAGTTTTCTCCAATGATAATCTGATTGCCCATCTCAAGCACCAGTTCGGTTTGGACAAAGCCTTAATCGGCATACCCTGCCAATACCTTACACGCTCGATTCGGTTTGGATGAAGCCTTAATCGGCATACCTTGTCAATACCTTACACGCTCGATTCGGTCTGGATGAAGCCTTAATCGTCATACCACGCTGATATCACACTACTCGGTTCGGTCTGGATGAAGCCTTAATCGGCATACCCTGCCGATACCGCACTACTTGGTTTGGTCTGGATGAAGCCTTAACAGGCATACCCTGCTGGCACCTCACACCCTTGGTTCAGTCTGGATGGAGTCTTAACAACCATACCCTGCCGAAACCACAAACAACTAGGTTCAGTATGGATGGAGCCTTAACAGGCATACCCTGCCGACACCTCACATGCTTGATTCGGTCTAGATAAAGTCCTAAGAGGCATACCCGACTGACACCACAAACTACTTAGCTTGGTCTAGACGATGTCTTACTTGTTCAATTTTCATTGTTCAATTAAACGATCGACCGCTCATATTAGTTGTTCAATTTTCATTGTTCAATTAAGTGATCGACCGCTCGCCTTAGTTGTTCAGTTGCAATGTCCAATTAAGTTGTCGATCACGTCCTTTACTTGTTTAAAGCCATAATATGAAAAGTAACAACTGTTTTATTCATAAAAGAGCAAGGAGGAGACCACATCCCAACCTCAAAGGAAAAACAGTAAAAGGCCACATCCCGGCCGAAGGAAACAAAAAGTAAAAATAAAGACCTACAGATCTTCACCTTCAGCACCTTCGGTCGTCGCAGGCTGCATCACACTCTCCAAAACCCTCACCTCGGCCCCTCAGAAGAATTCGACCCTTGAACACTTCACATTCAGGGTCAAATTCACTAGACGACGTGGACCATTGTAAAGGACGTGGGCTTGTCGGACGAACTAGAAGATACTCTGGTTGAGCAGCTCCAAAGTCTCTTCGAAGTTCCTATCCAACTCCGCCTCGATCGCTCCCTTCTTGGCCTTCAACTCAGAAATCTCAGTACCCAATACCGAGTTCTTGTTAGCAGCCTCCTCCATCCCCTTCTTCAAGCGCGCCACCCCAGATGCCATATTAGCGGCCTGCCTCTCGACCTCGGCCATCCTACCCTCAACAATCTCCCGCTCAGCCTCTGCCCGAGCGAGTCTCTCCGCGTACACAGTATTAGCCACGAGAGATTTCTTAAGGTTGCCCGAAGCCTCGGACAACTCGTGCTCCAGCCGAGAGATCTCCTCAACATGATGACTCTGGTCTTCATAACCTAGGTGGTTCAAGGCAAGAGCCCAACACATAATCTCGATGCCACCCTACAGCAGGTCCTTCATCGGGTCCAGGAGACATATCTTGACTCCTCCTAAAAATTGCAAGTCACCCCCAATACTGATAGGGGTGACATGCGGACCTCCATAGTACGCTCGAGAGCGGGAGGGGGATGGGTCGATTGAAGTCGTCAATCGACGGCGAGTCGATGTTAATCGACGGCGAGTCGATGTTAATCGACGACTGACGAGGAAGTGGCGGCACTGACATCTCTCTAGGAGACCGGGGTCGTCCTGGCTATTGCCTTTTCTTACTTTTGCCCAAGAAGCCAGCACCAGCTGATCCCTTATCGGCAACAAGAGACTCAATGCTCAGCCGCCCCTTGCGCTGAACAACCCTCTCCTTAAAGGAGTCTAACAATCCCTTCGAACGAGGAGCGTCTTGGACCATGATTTTTGAAAAAAAGAAAGAAAACAGTTATTTCCATAAGATAATTACCTACCGAAGATATAAGCAAAAAATCAGCCTACCATAAAAGGCCGCCCAACGAGCCGGTTTAGAATACACGATCATCAGCCTCTGCGTAGGAAGCTTCCTCAAGACCTCGTCAAAGAGAGAAAGGATCTCTAGCTCCTCGGTGCTCTCGGACGGTCGATGCCACTCCAAAAACTTTAAAGGCTTCCTAGTCCAAGACATCGAAAACCTCGACCGATCGGTTGCATCAAAGAAGTGCGACATGGCTCCCGGGCTAAAGAGTATATTACTCGACCGGCTGATCAGTGAGTGCCACAAAACATGCTCGGACGGGGGGACGTGTAATAACTTAGAAAGCAAGAAAGAGTGAGATGATAATGCAAAACATCACATATCAAGGCGAAAGGCTTGAATGGACACCCAAGTATTGGGGTGAAGCTGAGTAGGCGCCACGTTGAGCATCTTAAGGATACCCATCGTGATGTCGTTAAAAGGTAATGACACATGCAAGTCCGAGAAAAGACAAACATACATATAAAAGAAGGGCGGCTTAGAGGAAGATGGACTAATACAGATGGTCTCGGTCGACGAGCATGGCTCAACCTAAAAGAAAGCACGGTTGGCGTCCGCCTTTAGAACTGGAAACTTGTCCAAAAACTCAACGATAGAGGTTTCGGTCGTATAGGTGGAGGTGATCCTAGTTACCCAAGGATCCACCTAGTCAATCTTCGGTGGGGAGACGACTTGTTCAACGACGTCTAAACGGTCAACAACACCGCCCAGGTTGTCATCCCTAACCACTTCCACAAGAGGCAACACCTGGATCGCCCCCGACCGATAGAGGTTTGGTCGTGGAGGACTCGGAGGAAGAAGAAGTAGACAAGAAAGAAGAAGAGGATGAAGGACGCGTAGGACGAGGGGAACGAGAAGCCGAAGAAGAATAAGAGGTAGGCCAAGATAGAGAAGACATGACTAACCTTACAAAAGCAGGAGCACAACAGCCCAAGATGATGGTAACCGTTCGGGTCTCGGAGCAAATGTCTGAGTAATAGTGAAGTGTCTCGACCCTGTGGAGACCATTATTAATAGCCCCCAAGGGTCTCGGAAGGCGAAGTGTCGCAACCATCTCAACCGTTAGATCTTTTCAATCCAACGGTCCTCGTCAGCTCCCGCCTAAAAAATTCCTCATCAATGCGGGTCATGTCAACCGCCGTCGACGTCACATCAATCATCGATAACCCTAACCGTCACACCAAAACTCTAGACTCGACCGACACAACCCTCTTTCAAGACTTTTCGAATCAATTCATCCTTGAGCCTAGGGGGCAAGTGTACTAGTATAGGCCGAACACCCAATACCGTGGCTCGGCTCCCATAGCCGGGCGAATGAACGACACACGCCCGTATGGGCCGACCGATACCCTCGGTCCAAATACGCTCAATTAAAGTCAATGATCGTCATAATGCCTTTTGCAGGTACCCCCCATTAGGTATACTCCAAAAGACCGAGTGACCGAGGCTCAAAGGAGTAGCAGAAGTCTGAGAAAGGAAGCTGAAGTGTAGATCGACTGCCCAGTTGGAAGGAGGAAAACGAGCTTCTCAATAGTTCTCTAGGTTCTATCTCCCTAGCAGGAACAACTGTATTATCTTTTATTATTATTTATTATATTTTTTGTTATGATTCAAAAATATTTAGTTAGTAAAATAGTTTTATAATAAATGTTATCAAATTTTAGTTTAAAAATGACAAAACACAATAAGATATAATTAAAAGTAACAATCTATTGAAAACTATATAAACAAAGATAAAAAAATTAATCTAATAAAGATTGTGGACTGATTAGGGATATAAATATGAAAATAATTATTGAAATGTATAAGAGTATTATTTAAATAACAATAAAATTAATCAAAATACGATCATTTCATTTCCTAAAGTAATATATTTAATTTTTAATATAAAATAAACATTTTATCATACATATTAAAATCAAAATCCTTTTTAAAAGATTTTAAAAGATGGCTGTAAATTTTCTTATTTTTCATTCAAAATTGTTTTTAATAAAAAATATAATAATATCTACATATTCTAAATCTTTAAAAGTTTAAATATAAAATACATCTCTATAAATCAAAAACATATTCTGTTTATTTATCCATATATATATATATATAATTTTTTACAAATTTAAATAAGGATTACATCTTTGTAATCGAACGTATCTTATTTATATGTTTATATATTATGACATGTGAAATTTAAAACTTAATATTGTTCTTAATTTTATTTTTGTTTATGGATGTACAAATTTGGAAGTGGGTTTTATACATTCCTGATTTCGAAATTTGGAAGGTTATTTTTGTATGGATGGTTACATCCAAAAGTGAGTTATGAGTTTTGAATTTTCATATTCATAATGGTGTGCTGTAAATGGTGCTAAAGATTGAGATCCAAAACTCATTTATGTTTTCTTAAGGATCTTGACATTCGGAAGATCATTTATGCTTTTCAGGTAAGTTTCTGGATGGTAAACTCCGAAAATGACATATTAGTTCCGAATTTGTATATCCAGAACTTTGTAATTTGACTCATGGATATGAATATTTTGAAGATAATTTTTTTTTTAAATTATTAAGAATAAAACAAACATTTCACTGTATGTTGTCACTATCTTGGGTGCAAATGTGAATTAATATGCTGTAGAGAAAATCAGCCTATCTTCTTCCAGATTCTAAACATTTTTAAAAGTTTAAATATTGATTAGTTAATGACACATTCTTATCTGTTCACATTATTTGTTATGTATGTACTATAAAAAATAATTTATTATTAATATATCGTGACATAATTACTTCAACTTTTTATAACTGAGTTCATTGATTTTTTTTATTTTCTAATTCATTAAATCAGATTTTTATATATTTTTTTCTCTTAACTTTTAATTAATTTATATATTATATATTTATTATTAGAGTGGAAATAATAATATAAAATACATAATTATCGTTAAATAAAGTGAATTAAGAAATTGGAAAATTTTATCAGAAAAGAAAATATGACATTGTTTTTGCGTGTAAAAATCCTTAAAAATACACTGGGAAAGTAAATATATTTTTTTTCTAAAATAACTATAAAAAATATATACTTCTAAAATATTTCTTGCATTTAAATGATATTTTTTCAGAACTATTAGTCCTACTGCAATATTTTTTCCGCTCCAAATAAATTATTTCTTGAAGGTTCCATAAAAATTACTACCCAGAATACTTTTAAAATGTATTTTTCAGAATATAAAATAAAAATATATTTCAAATATATACTTTAAAAGTAGATTCAGAAAATGTATTTCGGATTCTCAATTCTAAAAGATATTTTCACATATGAAAAATTCATTTGTACAATACCCTATTTAGAATGATTTTTAGGGACAATTTTGATATTTCACCACATTATGTTAGTGGGCATTTGAAAACACGGGGTTGCAGAATCAATTAAGAAAACAAAGTCGCGGTTTTTCCATTTACCTTGTTCTTGTGTTTTTTTTTGTTACACCTGTTCTTATGTTTCGTTCATAATGTAAATGCTACTCTCTCTCTATCTCCACACCCAACATCGAAGTGAAATCCCACACTGCTTTTTTCATAACCCTCTTGTTGTCTTTTTATGTTTACTAATATAATAAAAATATGGTAGTCTTTTCATGGTTAATAAAGATTTAAGTTTGGATTTGTTGTACCCAATTTGTTCCCTTGTCAAATTTAGTGTTTCTTTTAGCTTCTTTCTTAATTATACTCTTTATTATGAAGTTTGATACTCAATCCTTCGAGCTGAAGTTGCACACTTTTAGTATTTTTCTGCTCGCACATTTAATTTCCACCCTTTTTGTTTTGTGCAATTCTTTCATCCTTGGTTGAAAGGTAGAACATTTAATTTTGGATCAATTTTTAATGGGTTCCTCTTCTAAATGGGTTTGCTTCACTCTGCAGTTGCACTGTGATTCTCCACCCTTTTCTGGTTTCTCTTTGGCTGAATATCATCTCTGAAGAAACATGGCTGCCAATTTCTGGACATCATCTCATTAGTATGTTTCATCTCCTCCCCAAGATTCCTTCTTTCTCTGTGCATCTGTGTGTAATTTGGGATTCTTGGGGTTATGAACCTTGCAGCAAGCATCTTCTGGACCAGGAGGATGTGGATATGGTGAATGCACTAGACAAGGAAAAGGGTATCACACTGGAGGATTTTAAGCTCATTAAGATGCACTTGACCAATTGTATGATTTCTTTTTTTATGTTTTTCTTCAATCTCTATCATACATGTATTTATTCCCCTTATGCCACAGCACTGTTTTGTTCTCTAACCTTTTTGCTTCTAGCTATTGTTTATGATTATCATTCTTTTACTTGATGTAGTATCCGGTTCAGAAGAATTTGTAGTTGCTGCTGTCATCTTTAGTTTTGTGTGCCAGGGATTCGTTTCAGACGGAATTTCTTATGATGCTTTTATGGATATCTTTTGGCATGTTCTTGTATATAAAATATTCTGAAAGATGCTTGTAAAAAGTAAAAAATTAGGGTTATTGTTATTGATATCCTTCGTTGGCTATAAAGGTGTTTGATTTTTGTTATTTATCTTTGCTGAATTTCTTCTTTTTCCTTTCTTGCTTGAGCAGATATTTTGAAATTGGCACAACAAGTAAAAGTGAGGCAGAGGTGTGAACTGTATTTCTTGAATATGAACAAGTCATCTCTTTCATGTTTATGAGAAGTATGTGAAAAGTATATTGCATTACCAGAGAAAGATTTGTATATTGGTTTGATCTTTCTGGCTTAAGCGTCTGAGCTTAGTCTGCAATGCATGAAGGGGAGAGAAAGGAATTGCTATACTTCTTGAGGCTAAAAGCCCCACGGAGAAGCAGAATATGAAGTATATGTATCGTGTTGATTCTTTTCCTAGCCTTGTTTAGTTTGCCTGCATTTTGACTCTCCAATAAGCAAGACAGGACCTTCAAGATTGTATGTGATGGGATGTACAACAGTTTTGAATGCACAATTAACATAAGAAGTTTTAAAATAAACTGAAAATTAGGATAAGTCAGCCATTATGTCATTACTAAACCTCCCAACGTCTCTTTCTCATCAAGGTGATATATCCATAGATGTCTGGCTTGTTTGTGATGTAGGTTTATTCATGTATTTTATACATCCACTTTCTATAGATTCTGCAGAACCATGGCTTAGGAAATAGAAATCCGTAACCACTTCCAATGCCATGATGCATATCTATAGTTAATGTACTATGTCCTTGGTGGATTTCTTTTCTAACGTGTTAGTTTCGTATCATTTATTTATGTTTATTGAAAGTTACTTTTTTATGCAAAATTGGTATATATACGATATTGATCCATGGAATACATTTGTAGTTTCATAAGTCTCTTTGACTTTGTTTGATCAATTTTTGATGGAACAGACTAGACTTTAAGTGATGATCATTTACATTTGAAAAGGAAGTATAACACCCATATTCCCATAAGTAATGATGCTTCCTTGCCTTTCGCCATTCATAAGTGTATATGAACTTGTAGAAGAGCTCTATTAGAATTTAGGAGTCTACTCAACCAATAGTGATACCACTTTAGAATCACAATGGGAACGCAAATCAACTTATTTTGTCGTTTATTTTGTGTTAAGTTCAAAACTTTAACATCTTTTGCCATTTATTTTGTGTTAAATTCCATGACCATTTCTAATGTGTTGGTCGATCTTTCAGGGTTGTGGCCACAGCAGTTACATACATGAGGCGTGTTTATACCAAGTATGTGTTGTGAACTTGTAAACTTCTAGTATTAGTGTATGGAAAAGTTTGTCCTGAAATGGTTGGAACTTCCTGTCTTTCTTTTAGATTGGGGATAGCTTGTACGTTGTGTAGTATTTGGAGTCACTAATTCGAAGTTTATGGTAAAATTTATGGTGAAGTTTCCAAGATAGGCAACTAACTTTTGGATTTTCCATACATAGCAACCGTGCACTTAATTTTTTTTCCAAATGTAACTATAATCAGACGACTGCTATGTATGTCAGTTTTGAAATTGGACAAGTAACAAGTTGACCTTTAATAAAGAAGTAGAAAATTCATCTCTAATATCCAATTCATTTATATACAACAAGGGGAATAAACAGAAGAGAAAAATAAAAGAGTAAGTGATCCCATCTTCTGCACATTTTTTGTTTATTTTGATCAAATTTGTTTTGTTTCTTGGTTGCTGCTAACTTGAATTGCACGCATTGTACTGAAAAAACTATGTTTTTTGCAGTAGTTAACTTGTCGCCATTGCTGATTCTAATATTTTTTATTTTCTCTTAATAAATTTCGAATTTGTGTGCTTGCATTGTTTTAATGTCCAGACTGTTTTCTTATTCATAACGCTATCTTCTTCTGACCCTGAAAGTAGTAGTATGTGCTTAATGCCCTCACTAAGTGTCAACTGTTGACAATCTTCACTTTTTGTCATTTTAAGGAAGAGTATGGCAGAATATGATCCACGCTTGGTAGCTCCAACATGCTTGTACCTGGCATCAAAAGCAGAAGAAAGCACAGTGCAAGCTCGGCTTCTTGTATTTTACATAAAAAAATTATGTAAGATGTTAACCTAT
>Ga0123342_1008177_pt1 | contig 13346 bp, 5 predicted proteins | sample Turbeawhitnodule_FD_89960 | JGI IMG/M metagenome (GOLD analysis project Ga0123342, IMG submission 89960) | Root nodule microbial communities of legume samples collected from Mexico - Turtle bean Mexico white nodule | ecosystem: Host-associated > Plants > Roots > Nodule | place: Mexico: Nepantla...
ATATATATATATATATATATATATATATATATATATATATATATATATATAAAATAATAACTGAATATACTATTTAACTGATAACTTCTCACATTTTTTTTAGTGGTATGAATAAAAATTTCACTAATCATATCGATTTTATTTAAGTTAAATTAGTAAAGTTATTTTTCACCTAAAACACTCCAAACATTCAACTAGATATTCATAGACTATTGATCCGTTTCCAAAAAAAATATTAAATTATTGATTAGATTAATAGAATATAAGTTTTATTAAGAGGTATTCTAATTAAGTATTGGTCATTAGATCTTATTACGAATAATCAAAACTATAATCACATGATTTTTCAAATTTTTCTTTGCCATTATTATATGCTCAATTTTATATCTATAAAAATAGGGTACTAATACGTTAACAACCTACTACACACAGTAAAAAAAAAAACATATACTTGACATCTCAATAAATTAATATTTTAATTATATTTATTATTTAATTTAAAATATTATTATATTATTATAAATAGTTTGTCAAATGTACTTTACTTTTTGCCTGTTAAAGAAATTTTTTCCAAAAAAATAACATCCCACTAAATTCCTGTCTTTCTTGTTTGACTTGGCTGAGTAAAATATTATTTTAATCTTTCCGTGACTGAAGCATAACTGGAGTCTAAGATAATGTAGTTATCCTATCTGCATGAATTCCCAAATTCTCCTCCCTTTTGTTTCACTGAACAAGTCAAACATATTTATTGAGAAATCATATTTAGTGTAGTTAGTTATGATCACTGATCCAACTCCTTTGTAATGAATTTATGAAAAGGTTTGAATTTTGTCATATTTTAAAGCAAATTGGGTGACTTTTGATGCTCTGACTGATAGGTCCATACAACTGGGCCAGTTGAAGAACACGCCTCACTGTTAACACATGGATCATATTAACTATATACTATGCTTCTGTATATTTCATTGTTTCTGGTACCAGTTATTTATTTATATATGGACACTACTGCCAGCTTTCTATCTATTCTCGCAAACAAATTGGTGGCACCAAAGCAACAATGTCTTTAATTCTTGTACCTTATAATCATATACCTGTATGGTACAGGATTTGTCATTGTCATATAGCTATCATACATGGGTTGTAGCAAAGGGCTAATGATTTTTTTTAATCGGAAAAAAAAATAATTAAGGTATTTTAGAGATACTTCAACCTTATACAAAAACCAAGACGTTTTCCAACTTAAAATTTGTCTAGACGTCTTAAAAAGACTACGCAACGCAAAATCTACGACGTCTACATCGACTCCGTACCTAAGAAATAAAACAAGCATCACCTCTAACATTAAGAAATCATGATCACTGCTTGGAGGGTAGTGGAGGATAAGATAGCGACTAAAGCGAATCTGGTGAGAAGAGGAATTAGTGTGACTAGTAGTTTTTGTGGTCTGTGTGGGGAGGAAGAGGAAACTACGTCCCATCTCTTTTGTACATGTAGAGTTGCCTGGCTAGTTTGGTCTAAATATTCTGGGTGGTTCGATAGAGCATTGCGACCCAAAAATGTTCTTTTCAAATTTTAAGATAAGTGGGATGAGTAAAAGCGTCAATCAGATTTGGGGTTGTGTTTGGGTGGCGATGGTAGCTGAATTGTGGAAACATAGGAATAAATCAATCTTCAATAGTGGTAGAGTAGATCACATTGAAATCTTTAGTGCAAGTGAAAGTCTGGTGACGGGTAAACTTCAAAGTCCCTGCATGGTAAGTTTTTCATACTTCGATTGGTGTCTTAAGTCTTTAGTCTGTATGAGATCTGTTAGAAAAATTTAAATATATAATTTTAAATTTAGATGATTTTTTTTGTATTTGGAATGCTTCATGTTTATGTCTGTCTTCCTTACTCTTTTGTTTGGTTTGAGAAAGGAGTTTCATTGTTTGGTTTAGATTGAGGTTGATCTGAATTAGGGTTGAGGTATCCTGAAACACCCTTATTTATTGATTTATTTTTTCTGATAAAAAAAAAAACCTGGTCACCAAGCCTGACCCTCTAACCCCAAAAGGATAATGATGTACCACTATAAAAAAAAAAAAAACATTTGAGAACCGAACTAGTTGTTTTTATCATAGTAACAATAATTACATAAGCTATAATTCTTAAAGAACAAAACATAATCAGTTTTTATTAATAATTTCAAGTGTTTGGGAACAATGAGACCAATGTAGAGATATGTTTTGTCTGTCTCAAATTTCAAGCATTCTTCTTTGGAATGGTTCCATCTGTTCCTGAAAGGATTGCATACTTGTCTTTTCTTGTTAAATTGGTGCACTCAAACCCCAAAGTACCTGCAAGAACCCTCTGAATATAATTTGCAACTTCAAACGAAGATTTCCCTCCCTTGCAGGTGAGTTCTGCTGGCAACTGGTTCAAGAAAGTGATCTCATATGTTGGCATAGGATTCATGAACACAAAATAAGGGTCCAACAATTTGTACCCACGAACTGAGGTCCCAAAAAACACACTTTGCTTTGTGTTGATGGCAATTGGGACAATCCTATCAGTTAGCTCAGCAAAAAGAGCACTGAATCTCAAAAGGAATGGTTCTCTACAAGTGGTGCCTTCAGGGCAAATAACCAAGTCTCCTTCTTCAAGCAACTTCTTGATGTTGGCTGCATCTCTATCTCTCTCCCTTGAGAGTGCCACAGCTTTGATGGGTGAAATTATTTCATTGAATTTGCTTATGCTGTACGTGACACAGCTGATTTTCCTCCCTAGTGCAACAGCAGTAACCACAGGGTCTAAAACTGTGCGGTGGTTACACACAAATAGCACCCCACTTTGTCCTTTCTTTGAGGGTGGTGGAGGGGTACCCTTCCTAATGATCCTGATTCCTAAAAGCTTATAGTTGTACCAAGCAATTCTTTCTGGCAGAGGAATATTGAGGTAGACCCTTAGGATTGAGAGTACAAAGCCAATTGGCATCCATAGGAAGGTCAAGAGGGCCACTAAAGGAGTTGGCCTCTGAACTAGCCGACCCTCATGAAAAATAATTGGACTTAAAAGTTTGTTTCTTGGCACTGGCTCACACTTCATCCTTGGAACCATGTATCCTTCCTGTATAACAAAATTAAATGAGTTTAAGGTATTAAATGAGTTTAAGGTTTAGAGTTTAGTATGATGCATCTTTCATTTTCACTGTCTTTTTGTTTGGATTTGGATCACATCATGTTTTTGCTATATATTCACCCTTTTGGATAGTATATATACTTCAATTTTTAGACAAATTTGAGTAATATAACTTTTAATTTTCTCCTTAATTATTCTATAAAAAATTCATCAAGTTCTTACCTTTGAGTTTTGTTAAGACTACAAAAGGAGATGTTTTTTAATCAGCTAAACAAAACTTAATCTTTAGATAGATATTAGTGATAGTTTCTACCTTGGTCTTTTTGTTTGTTATATTCTCCCAAACAAAACTACATAATAGGTTTTTTAATCAGTAAAACAAATTAATTTTCTAAAAAAATATTGGTGTATCTCAACATATATATATATATAATGTAAAAAAATGGACATATATATATATATAATGTAAAAAAATGGACATATATATATATATATATTCAAACATTAAGTATAGTGATAGTTTCTAATATTTTTATTTACTAATAAAATGAAATACACGAGAAATAATTATTAACCTTGCATGAAACAAAATAGTAACACAGCTTAAGTTGTGTAAGTGGACTTAAAAGCATAAACATAAGCATCTCCAAAAGTGAAGCTGCAATAGGTGCGTTGACAAATAGACCATAGAAAGAAGGAGGACCACTTAGGGCTGTGAATACTGAGAAAGACTTGACTAAATTAATGGAGGAGTTTTATTATGCCACTGAGCAAATAAAAATATATTTATAAAAAAAATGCATATGTTTAGGTTGAGAACCACTTTAGCTGAAAAACGGTCGTGATTATTTAAGACTCTCACAAATCATAATATTGAGCAAAGAAACAACTCATATAACTCCTAGTCTCCTCTCTAAACATATTAAAGTCGAAAAGGACAGAAAATAAAAATATATGTAAAAAAATTATAGCATTATACATAAAGATTTTCATATTGTTGAAAAAATAACAAAATCTAAGATATTAACTTTTTACAGGAAAAAATAACCAAAGCAAGTAAGTGTTTCATTAATAATATGAAAAATTACAATCACAGTCCTGTAATTAAATTAAACTATTTAATGTGTTTTTACAGACATAAATTGATTAAGAAATTTAGAAATAAAAAAATATTTAATAAAAAACTACTCTACAGTATTCTTCTTCAATTAAAATTAAGCTTTCACCATCACCATCACCATCACCATTTCCATCAATTTTTATTCACGAGCTATTAAGACAAAACTACTGCATGGCATTCTTCCTAATTAAATTTTGTTGTTGAGTTTCACATGCAAATATGGTTATTAAAGAGGTAATAGCTGTACTCTGTTTCACTGTCTCTCTTTCTCTCCTGTGGAGAATAAGAACCTTAGAAAGTTGGGACAACTGCATATTTATGATCACAACTAATCTTATTGTATGTTGCATTGGGAGTGTCTAGTTTTGAAGAAAGAAAGAGTATATTATATATATATATAGAAGGGTTAAACCAACCTTGCAAATGGACATGAAGTCAAAGTCGGTTACACGGTTTCCGAGTCCCACATCGGGCAAGTTCGATCCAAACTCCTTCACGATCACGTCTCTCTTGTGGTCACCAGCAAGCACACCGACTTGCTCGATGAACCCTGACATCCTCCCTGACGGTGTTACGTGGAGCTCTGTTCCAAGGACCTTATCTGCGCCCAGAAAGGTTTTGGCAAACGGTTCCACCATCACCCTGGGGCTGGCAGTGACAATGAAGCGCTTTCCAAAGGCGTTGAAAACATGCCACGTGTGAGGGTGCACATCCTCTGCGTAGAACCTGGAGAGCACTGAGCGTGCCACCACCTCAACGTCCACGAGTTTGAGCCCCGCGAAGGTTACAAAGACTAAGGTTTTGATGGCGGCGGTTTCGGAGATGACGAGGTTGGTGAAGTGGATAAAGGGGAGGAGGGTGAGGAGAGTGAGGGCTCTTAGGATGCTGCCGGCTTCGAGAGCGACGAGGAGGTAGTATGGGAAGGCACTGCGGGACAAGAGGAGAGTGCCGTCGAGGTCGGAGACAACTGTTTGGTTGGAACGGTGTTTGGTTGTGCATTGAGTTATTGAAGCGAAACGAGGAGTGATTCCCATGATAACCACAGTAGAGAGAGAGGGTATATGGGTGTGGTGTGGAGAAGATAGCTTCAAAATGTTAGGAGGGTGGTTTTTATAGGAAGGGAGAGTGTGGTTGCTTATGTTTGATCATTAATTTGGAGAAACAAGTGTAATTAATGAATAAATAATTATTTTTATACAATGTATTATAGACATTAATATGTACACTCATATAACATGATTTTCACGAATATGAAAAAAAATATATATAATATTTTAAAATGTAAATACGGAACACAATCTATATATTATATAAATTAACAATTATACGTATTAGTATTTTTTACTTTTTATAACATAAAAATAATTTTTATAATTTGTTGAAAAGAATTTGTTTTTTATTTTTAAAATCATAATAAAAATTTATATAGTAAATTTAAATTTTTAAAAAATTAATATATTTATTCTTTTTAAAATTATATTAACATCATATCAAAATTATAAAAAATTCAATAAATAATTTTTAAGACCCGAATACACTATTCACGTCTTTTAAGTTAATTGGGCATTACTCATTATTATATATAGATAAATCTATTTATAACATTAACTAATCATTTATATCCAATTATTTTTTTTTAAATTGTAATAACTAAATTGAAGTTAGAGGTATTTTTAAGTATTGTAATTTTCAACATAGAATTTGTATTCTATATAAAAAAAAAACTAAAAGAGATAGTTTTTAAATAAAATAGAAAAAGTTCACCTATTAGCAATTTATGGAGGAAAAGGAAAGAGAGAGGTATAAGTGAAAAAAGATGATGTTATTGACAGCATACATTGAAGTGAATAATAAATAATAAGACAGGAGTATGTATGATTTCAAAATCACTCATGAGAGTTTTGTCTTGAAGAGAGTGAGGACTTTAGAAGGGTCCATGTGTGTGTTGAATTTTGTATGGGTGTTGTTCTGGCGTGCATGGTAGGGCAGTTGAGTAGTTGTGAGGAGGAGAGGTGTTTCATTTGAGTAGCTGGAACGCGCGTTTCATTCAATAACAGCCTACTTTTTAGTTCATTGACGCCGGCCTTAGAACCCAAGCCACGGCTTCCTTTTTTTTCTTTTTTTTATATGTCATTATTTCAAAGTCTACTATATGAGTGGTGATACTTTAATATCACTAAAATATAAAATAGAAAAAACATTTACTTCACAGCTTAAAACAATAATATTTTAATTATATTTTGTTTTATTTTTTAATTTAAAAGCTAAATATATATTATTGTATTGTTAAAATTGGTTGTCAATTGGTTTATTTCTTTTTACGGTTGTTAAAGTATTCTTATTCTTGTGCACAATTTAGAAATCAGTAAAATTTATGAAAAAGTTAAATTTAAAACTAAATACTCAGTAGACTAATTTGATTTTGAGTTAAACCTATTAATCACTTGATTTTTATTGATTTTATTTAAATTCAAGTCTTTCATCTAATATATCTTTTCTACTTGATAAGTATTAACTTTATTCAAATATATTCTTACTTGAAGTGAATTCAGATAATACTATGGCGAAAACGTCAAAATTCCTCTACGAGTAAGCTTTCAACTCGCCACCAAATAGAAAATAAGATTTATCTAAAAAAGACTATTTGATGCTTAAGTCAATAAGAATACTAAAAGTGATAATTTGTGCGTCAAATGAGTATTTGTATCGAGTAATTTGTACTTTTTGGAGAGTTGCATTTATAGGCCTTTTGGATAGTAGCCATAAGGTTGGCCTTACAGTAGCTATTGTGACTTATAAGTAGTCACTCGGTTATTATAACTCATTGAATTGGTCGTTAACCCTTATGATGGACATTTATGGTAGTAAGAGCTCAGTTTATGAAATATTTATAATTACTTTGAGCTAAGGGGCATTCCCGATTTTGTGACAGGTAGGTACAGTAGTCCCCCATCTTGAAAGTCAAGGTGAGACTTAGGTGGGTTGATACCAAGGTATGAACGAGCTGACATGCTACCGAGCTCGAAGTCAATACTTGTGAGATTAGTAGTCACCGAGATTGATGTTTCTCTTATTATCAATGTATACCTCCATGATATCTCCCAATAATTCGTGAAAGACTCGGTCTATGAGGCATTGGTAGGTGGTCCCGACATTCTTCAACCCAAACGACATAACTTTATAACGAAAATTAACTTTATTTGTCATGAAGGATATCTTCTCCTCGTATGACGGGTACATTATTATTTGATTATAACCTAAGTATGTATCCAGAAAACTAAGGAGTTCTTAACTTATCGTGTTATCCACTAATAAGTTTATACTAGGTAGAAGAAATGTGTCTTTGGGACAAGTTTTGTTGAGATTGGAGTAGTCTACGCATATCCTTCATTTTCCATTGACTTTTTTAACCATGATGAGATTGGGTAGCCACGTGGTGTACCTGATCTCTCGAATAAAAATCGACATAAAGGAGTTGGTCGGCTTCTTTATAACACCAAAACGAAAATAGAATAACATCATTATAAGCATGTTATAGGTTTCTTTCTTTCTTGATTTATTACACTGTTTATTATGGGAATTAATATCTCGATTCATTAAACTGTCTCCTTTAAAAACTTTATATTCACACCTTAATTCTAACGAATTACTGCTTAATCCATGTTCCTTTAACTCTTCTAAAAAAATATTAAAAGACACGTACAAATTTTATGTTTGTTTTTAGATTAGTGAGGTTTTCAATTTCATCAATGTAAAATGTTTATTACGATTAAATTTTTTTATGGTCGAGTCAAGATTAGTTTTTTTTATAAACTTATGGGGTGCTCACTCTTTTACATCCTAGAAAAAATCTCACACCCAACTACAGCGGACAAATCATAATCTGCATTTACCAAAAGAGCACTTTAAAATTGTCAGAGTGCAGTACTCCACAGTATCCCTTCCAGAAAACAAACATTTTTTTTTATCAGCAAAGAATAAATAAAATAAAATGAGAGGGGTGTCTCAACCCTTATACAAAACCTTAAAACCAAGTTTCTTAGTACCCTGCCAACTTGGAATCCAACAAACATTACACTCCAGATCAAAGATAAATTCCACACAAGGTACATAAACCCAACAAACACATCTACCTCACTCCACCAAATACGTCACACCCTCAATCAAGGACAAACATCAAACAACTAAATACATCTAACAATTAAAACAAAATCTTTAGCAACAGGTTGGAGTACCATACCTAATTGAAAAGCACAACAAAACCAATACAAATAAACAGCCGCCAGAAAGAAAATAATGTAGCCATGTGCCCTGTCTAGGCCTTTGCTCATAGTGACAAAATATGTTTGGGTTTCAAGTGTAGTCAGACATAGTTGTTTCCACTTTTTGTATGTTCCCAACTTTCCTCAGCCATACCTCCAGTTCAGCACGATAGCACGCCACTTTTCTTCCACTCATATAAGCCTCCATCTACAGCTTCACAACACAAGCTTGTCAATTTTCTCAACAACTCGCCATAAAGGGTACCTACAATGTCCTTTAAACAAATCTTAGACTTACTTATTCTTTGTTTGTATCAGGATGGATTTGAAGAAAAGATGTGAGAAAAGGAAGATGGTTTAGATTAAAGTCAATAGAGTGAGAAGTTAAGAAAATGAAAAGAAAGTTAAAGATTGTGACTAATGTGATGGATGCAATTAAAATTTTAAGCGTGTATTGATATTGAGGTTCATAATCTCACTTTGTCATCGGGTTCAATGTATTCATTTAATAAAGTTGTACAAAAATTCTTACTAGAGTTACCACATCCGTAAACATGAGGGATCATTTAATATCAACATGGATTCATAGTAGATTATTACCCAAAGATAATTAGTTATACTCTAGAAAACACACCTATAATCAATTATGGTGTAAGGATAATCAATTATCCTATGAAAAAACACAATGTGTTCATTCAACAAAGTTGCACAAAAACCCTTATTGGGTCACCACTTATGTAAAAATGGGTGATGCAAACCCGATCTTGAATCCTTACTTGTTTCAGAGTTTATAATTTTGAATGGTTTCTATGGAGGCAATGTGTAAGCTATATGGAGGTATAGGTCAGATTAGAATGGTGAATTTGAGGTGTGAGACACCAGTGCAAAAAGAGTGTTTAACAATGTCTATAGACGTTGGTTTAAGCGGAAGCGTCATCTAATAAAATATGGTGACAATTTTGAAATTAACATGATCATATAAACTACGGTTCAAGGTAAAGCCCTAATAATATGAATTGATTTGAGAATTACACATATTTTTGTAGGTTTCACTTGGATTAGGAATTAAATTGACAATTATGATGACCACTCAGTAAGGATTGTCACTGGACATGAACCTAACTAAATGATTAAATAAGTGTGAAGGTTTTCTTAAAAAAAAAAATACACAAACTCAAAAAGAAAATACACAAACTCAAATTGATCATGAATTGCGAAAATGAAAAAATCAACAACAGATATATAAAAGAAATTGAATAAGACAAGATAGGAAAAAAAGAATACACTTACATGAAAAAAGTGAATAAGTAGAGGTGGAATAGAGATATTCACGCCACTTAAAGGAGGACAATATATATTATATTGGAATGCATTTACCAATTCTTCCTCAGAGAACCATAGTGGTTGGGGCTACCTTTTCTGCATTTTGACAATAATTATAGAAAATTTTGTTTCATATATCACTTTAGGAAATTACTATTTAATATATGTTGCAGAAAATTATTTGTTGGCTCTTTGTGAAAGTGAACGGACAGAGGAGATTTAGAAGCTCTTGGATTCATCTGTTGAAATCTGTAGCAATTGTATTTTAGACATTAGGAAGATTAATATTGGAACTTGTGGCAGAGATACTCCTTTTTTACTTTCAAGAATAGTGATGATTTAATATTTATCTTTTTTTTTGGGCGATGCACGTGAGACATGGCACTAAGTTGCATTTGGAAAAGAAGAATAAGAATTTGTATATAATATATGAACTTTTCTATCTACTAATTCTGGTTCACATAATTTTATATAAAAAAATCATACTTAGTAGTGTATGATTACATATACTTACATAGAAAATATTTAGTTAGTTAGCAATTACAAAAAAATAATTATATCAATATAAATTTTAAATACTTTTTAATTCAAATATTCTATATATAAAAAACTCTAATTAATTAACATAATATCTATATTTTTTAAACAACTCAATAATTGAATTTATAAGAGATGTTGTTAGGAGTTTTAAATCTAACTAAACAACAACATGATAATTCAATCCCTTGAAAAAATGGTTGAATGGGCTAATAAATTGACACAGGTAGAGATTTCCTTAGAACTTTAATTAACTTTGTGACAGATGCAAGTAATAATTACTTGTCTGTGTGATGTGTCAGTTTTCTCACGTTTATTTTACATTTCAATCTGGCTAATAGATTTTTTTATATTTTTTACAGGTAGTAATCATTACTTTCAGTGACCACCTTTTTCATACTTTTTTTTTTTTTCATTCTTTCATTGCTTCATTTGACACTTTCTCATAATTGTAGTTTTAGCATTGAACCAGTTAGATTCCACATGAAATCTAATCAATACATAAAGCATGTTATTAGTGCTATATATGTACATTACCATGATATGAACTGTTAATATAATACAAGTTGTTCTCAATTTTGTAATATTTTGTAATATTACAAAATATTACATTCTCAGCATCCTTTAACACCTTCGTCTCTTTGAAGTGACTGGCCATTTCCCTATAGAAGAAAAAGCAAGGTTGAAAACATGCAAACCAAAAAGAGACTAAGTAAATTATAAGAGGAAGACATATAACAATGTAGACTTTCATATCTACAACTCAATATTCAAGTTTTAATAGGGTGGTCAGTTCGCAAGGTTGAATCCCTACATCTTTTTCCTCAGTTTTACTAATTGCTTGAAAATTACAAAAAGCCTTAACTTTCTTTATGGATGTGTACCTCGATGTTTCTCTTAGAAGTCCATTTTATCCTAGGGATACGATGTGTCATTGGTGGCCATGGATCGTATGTGAGAACTTAAAACACAAAAACCTAGGAAAAAGGAACGCAACAAAGGGACAATCTTAGTAGAAATGTAAAAACAAGATAGAGGCTAGTAGCAAGATAGCAATAAAAAAGAGAGATGGGTATACTTAATGAACTTTTGAAGAAGTAAAGAGACTCAAAGAGTGAAGTTTTCTCTAAGAATGGAGAAGTGGGAAATGAAGCAGGTTTTTCCATTTAAAGCCATTTGAAATAACACATGAGAGAGGAACGAATATCGAAATCGCTAAGTCCAATGCGCCAAGAACAACGTTACACGTGGAGGGGTACTTCAGAAGGAGTGAGGTATCGAAGCTATGTGATGTTATGAAGACTACCATAAATGTTATGTTTTGAAGACTCCTATGGAGATTTCTAGAACACTCTTGTAAGCCTTTTCACCCTTTTCAACTTAAGGCTGGAGAGTTGTACCATCATGAACCAAGGGGTCTGTCAAAGGAGGATAGGGCTAGTTCCTTATGACTCAACTAAACATGATTAAAGAAGTATAAGTCACCTTTTAGGTGATGTAGTTGTCGAACTTAGGATGATCTCTTCAACAAATTTAGTGAGATTGATAAGGAGGACATTCTATTACCAAGAATTTAGGAACTTCTGCAGTAAAACTAAATCCTTTGATTATGGAATTTGTTTTTATGATATTTGAGTTCCTTTTGTTTCTCAAATATATTTTGAAGTACTTAAATTAAAAATACCTAATGGGACTCTAATGGGACTCTAAAGAGGATTTTCCTATATATATTAGACATCTTGAATTTAAAATAACACTTAAACTTTTTAAAGTTTGAACAAGAGTTGACATTTAATGCTTCTATACTTAATGTATTGTCTGGGTTATATCGGTAAAATGATCGATATGATCTTAATTGGATATATACTCGATGTGAGGTAATCGGGAAAAAGGTTGTTACGTTTTAGCAGATATTAGAGATTCTTTATCTTTTAGTTGTTAGAATGTATGGCCAAAACAAGAGTGAGGTGGATTGTTTTTGCAAGATTTTACAAAGATTGGAAGGAGAGTGAAAAGATATGTAAAATCAATCCATTGATTTTCTGTTCAATTGGATGAATTATCAGGTTTAATGAAAAATGAACCAGTTGTTTTATCGAAACAACTGACTGTTTGTAGCAGAAAACAAAGAACAAAATATAAAGCAGTGTATAAGAGTAGGGAAAAAGAGTTTCACACAAAGAGATTTATACCAGTTCACTCTTAAACCAAGAGTTACATCCAGTCCTCAGCTAACCACTGAGAATTCATTATGCAATCAAAATTAGATTAGAAAACACACCAAAAATGTTGATCTTGAACCCCTCAAGAACACACAACACTTCTTGGCAACACCACACTTTCCAGAGCCACTTTTCAAAACTATCTTACACACAATTACAATATTCAAAGAAGAAAATAGAATACACCTGGGCTTTATAAAACAGTAGAATAAAGAATAGAAAACCCAATTCTTACTTCACACAAGCAATGATCTAAAGGCTCTTGATCTTCTCTTGAAAACGTTTTTAATAAAGATCTCTTTATTAGACTTTTGAAAAGATCACATAACAGTATTTATATAGACTTTAAGAAGTGATTAAAATTGTTAAATCATTAATTGGAAGTAATTAAAAACATTTAAAAACAATTTGGAATTCATAATAGAATTCCGTTAGAAAAATAGTTGATTGATTTTAAAAAGAACTGATTGAATTCTTTTTTGATTAAAGATTTCACATAAAACAACCAGTCTTTTTGTTCTTTTATCAAAATAACTGACTGTTTTTGTCTCATAGAAAAGACAAAAGAAAACCAAGTTTTTTCAAAACATTTGAAAAACACTAGGTGCAATTCAATCGGTTGTAACGACAAATCAACCAGATAAATTTGAATATTCACAATTGATTAGCTTATACTATTCACCTTGATTGAATGTGTTCAATTGAGGTCCAATTAACAAGTCCAAGCTACAATTATAATTAAAAAGAAATACACTTGAAAAA
>Ga0123342_1008178_pt1 | contig 13346 bp, 8 predicted proteins | sample Turbeawhitnodule_FD_89960 | JGI IMG/M metagenome (GOLD analysis project Ga0123342, IMG submission 89960) | Root nodule microbial communities of legume samples collected from Mexico - Turtle bean Mexico white nodule | ecosystem: Host-associated > Plants > Roots > Nodule | place: Mexico: Nepantla...
ATATATATATATATATATATATATATATATATATATATATATATAATAATTACAATTACTGGAAGCTATAAACTAGGAATACACACAGGCCTGTAAATTTAATGCAATATAACGGTAAAATAGTTTAAGGGTAATAAAATATGAATTAATAATAATAAAATCTGAATTAATAACCAACAATATAGACATGACTATAAAATTAATAGATTATTAAAATTATCATATTAATTACACTACTTATTATTTAATGGTTTGAATACCATTTCTGATCTCAGAGACAAGATAGTCCTTTTTATTTATATAAACCAACATCCAAACATTCTTTTCCTACAACTTTTAATATATATTCCTTTTCACATGAATTAACCAAACATTTGCCAACATAGATCGTTATGACGACATGAAAGAGGGTGAGATTCGGCTGAGAGAGACTAGATTGAGGCACGACTAGTCAATGTTGATGATGATCTAGGTAATAGCCATAACCATTGGTCTACAATAACTTGAAAAAGAGAAAGAACAAGAAAATTCTGTGTTTTTATTCGTTATTAGACTATAGTGATAATTATTTTACAACAAAACCAACCAGTAACGGTAAAAAATATTTGACCATCGAATTAAAATATTATTATATTAAATTGTCTGAAATGATGTTTCAGCCATGCAAACTACCTATATACTAATTCACCCTAAAATATCAGAGTAATAAAAATGTTTTTTTTAAGTTTGTAGTTGATTGTGCAGTAAAAATGTCCACGTCAGATTTGCAGAATCCCTTACACGTTAAATGTTCTGCTCAGTCCAACATTGCTACGATGGACAGAGAGGCAGGGAGAGAGAGTGTGTGCATAAACATAAGAGTTCTTTTCTACACTCAAACCACATAACATTAAGATCTGTGTTAACCAGTAAACTCAACTCTCTCTCAAGAAGAAGCCATTGTCTACTGTGACAGGCATGGGTGAAGTAAGAGTTCTCTCCTACACTCAAGTTCACACACACGCATATTTTAAATCAACCTCTCTATCTTTGCCTGTTCCTTTCACTTTATTTTTTCCCCAGTTATTCATAACTTTCTGCTGTTACAACCATATTTATAATCTTTTCTCAATTCTGCTGCTACCGAGTTTCTTTTTCTTTCTTTAACTCCATGATTATGTGATGTGTTTGCAAAGGAAAAGAAGGAAGAAGGAAATAAAGAAGAAGCCAAAGAGGAAAAGGAGGTAGAAGAGAAGAAGGATGAAAGCAAGGAAGAGCCACCACCGGAGATAGTGCTCAAAGTTGACATGCACTGTGAGGCCTGTGCAAGGAAAGTTGCAAAAGCATTGAAAGGATTCCAAGGTCATTTCCCTTCACTTTTCATCTATTATGTTTGTTAATGACCTCAGTTTTAACGATGAATGCACTCACGAGGAACGCTGTTATGGCTAGTTAGTTTTGGGTTTAGCTTCAGCTAGTGTTAATTAGTAGTTTCCATCGTTTTTTCCCCCATTGTTAGAGGCATCAATTCAGTATCCACATGATTGCTTTTGAATTTCACAAAATAATGATGAGATGATTTTGTCTTAGATGTGCATTATTCATGTAGAGACAAAAGATCATGATTGCATCCGTAGTTAACAAAGGTAAAGTTGTTTTAGGTGGTGGAAAAGATTGATGAAATGGGGTTAACGTTTTTAATCTAATCTGTTTTTTGAGTGTGAAACAGGAGTGGAAGATGTGACTGCGGATAGCAGGACAAGCAAAGTGGTAGTGAAAGGAATGGCAGCAGACCCCATAAAGGTGCGTGAGAGGCTACAAAAGAAAAGTGGTAAGAAAGTGGAGCTTATTTCACCGTTGCCAAAAGCTCCAGAGGAGAAAAAAGAAGAAACCAAAGAACCACCTAAAGAGGAGAAAAAAGATGAGGTAAATCTAAAATCATTCAGCTTTGAAACTTCTTTTCTTGTTGCGTAGATGCAAAATGTGATGAATATTCAGCAAGCACGATAAGTTTCTGCAGTACAGTCAATCATTCTCATTGACCAACATTCGGTAAAAAGCTTTCAAAACAAGAACTAAAGTCTTAAGAGTTTCAAAAACCAAAGTCTTGATAAGTTAGGAGATTAAGAGGCACATTGCTTGGCTTGAAGTGTGAGAGAGAGTAATTTGCACAGTGGGTAGTTTTTAGTATTTTTGGTGTATTGTTTTGCGATCCATTCCAGGGTGAGTGCTGACATGAAAGTAACGAAACAAAGTGATGCCCCTTTGAAAGGCACACGTAACGAGGTGAACGGCGATGACAAATGAGAGGGTTTGACCCCACTCACTTTTTGCAAGTTGCAACTTGACATGCTGCTTTGCTGCAAAATGGGGTCACGGGTGCACTACACCTGATTTTACCGTGTCCTACTTTCATGACATTCACTTCCACACAATGCACACATGACAGTAAATAAATTTGACACCACACAACCATGGTCACCATGGTGACGTATTCTGTATGGAGGTTAAAAGTTAAAACTACAGGCGCCCAAATACAATGGATGACAATGACATTCTAAAGGTCTGATCCAATACCAGTCAGCTAGGCTGCTACTTCAATGCCAATTGCTAATAGGATGGCAAAAAGAAAATACTCGTGCATTAAATTATTCACAAATTCTTAATAATCTGCGTAGTAGTATATTGGGTTAATACTTCTAACTTGAATACACCAGTTTTATGCTGGAATTTTCAGAGTGGGGTGACTTGGCGGGAATGGATCAACATGGGTTGCTAAAGTTTGCCTTTTTGGTTTATTTTCTATTAAACTTGAGATGAAAGTTGGAAACCAGACCATGACCTTTACCTGACTTGACACATTGTAAGATAGTGGGATCTCTTTCATAACAAATTCATGAAAAATAAAGAAAAACTCAAGAGAAGAATTATAATTTATTTTGTATTCAATGTTTTTTTTTTTCTGTGGGGGTTTTAAGTTTTCCTTATGCATTTGGTTCAAATCGACACTGCTTTAGATATTCTGATTGACCAAAGTTATTTTGCTGGTGGTCTAATTCCTATGCTGTGGTTGTTTGAATTGCTGGTCAGCCTCCTTCTGTGGTAACAGTTGTGCTAAAAATTCGAATGCATTGTGAAGCATGTGCTCAAGTTATACAGAAACGAATCCGTAAGATTAAAGGTGCAAAGATTCGTATCCTCTCTTTCTCTATTTCTTTATTTCTGCTGCGTCCTATTTCACTCGTGCACTAACAAGTACAACAAACACGTTTTGGATCAATTCAGCTAAACTAAATCCCAGGTCCTACATGAGCCTGTGCCTTTCAATCATTATTCGTTATCATGATTACTAATTACTAATGATTTACGAGAATCCCAACAAAACTGCATTTCATAATTGAAAAGAAAGAGTTTAATTGCCCCTTTAATTTGATTTACGCCTTTCTCTTCTCTCAAGTTTACCATGGAATCTTATAATCGCTAATAATATACTTTTTGATACTTACTTTTCTAACACATTTTTAATTGGTAGAATCTCATGAAACCGCCTTTATTACAGACTGAGCCCACGTTACTGAGTAAAGCTGCAATTCTTTTATCCAAAAATAAAGATGGTACTGAGAAAGGAGAATGCGTTGTTGTGAACTTTATTTGTAGTTACAAAGTTCATGTTTAGTTTATATTTATAATTTTTAAATGTCTTTCCAAACTGCAATGAAGCCATTACAGCCCCCTTAGGAATGTGGCACGCATACGTAATAGTTTTAATTACAGGTTCACGTGCACGTAATGTTCTGTTCTTTTTTTCAAAGTTTGGGCATAAGAATCCTATTCTGTGGCGCTAATCGCGTTCCTTTTGAAAGCGTCGAAGTTTACAAGGTTTTTGTCTCATTCAAAAAAATTCGAGATCTTACTATTTTTAATAGGATATAGATAATTATATCAGTCTCAGTGGAATAAAATTATCATTTTTAGCTAAAAAATGAAACCACATCAAATTAATGATCCCTCCATTTCATTTTACTGTAATATTCTCAAATAGCAGTTATTTAGGAGTGGAGGGGGCTATCTATTTCAATGCTGGAACTTGGTACGTAATTTCAGCCGCATGTTGTCTCTTAAAATGCCATTGCAGCTGATATAAGTACTTTGGACATTTGTATCAAGAGTGATTAATCTTAAAACTTTTTTATTCATTTGGTATTAAATTATTCATCTAGGGAAAATAAAATACATGTACTAAATAAATGTTATTGAAGAAAATAGTTAACTTTTTGTGTTTCATTCTTGATTGATTCCATGAATGGTACGTGATTTGAGACATAGTAATTAATGGCTTGCATGTGCAGGAGTAGAATCAGTGGAAACAGATTTGGCAAATGATCAAGTCATAGTGAAAGGTGTGATCGACCCTGCGAAGCTTGTAGATCATGTATATAAGAGGACCAAAAAGCAAGCCTCTATTGTGAAGGAGGAAGAAAAGAAGGAAGAAGAAAAGAAAGAAGAGGAGAAAAAGGAGGAGAAACAAGTTGAAGAAGAAAACAAGGAAGAGGAAGAAAACAAAACTGAAATCAAGCGAAGTGAATACTGGCCAGCCAAAAACTACATCGACTACGCTTATGATCCTCAGATTTTCAGCGACGAGAACCCAAATGCATGCTCTGTCATGTAAACAAGCAAGTGATTACGTATTGAGGTTGGAGTGGTAATTAGCTCAAGTAATTTTCTTTTCGATGTTGTTTCTAAGAATATGTAGCGGTGTGAGTGTGTTAAGGGTATAATCCTTCCATTCCATACCGTCCCTCAAAGCTAAATGTCTTGTTTCTTGTGCTTTTTGAGGTTTCAGTGTATTCCTTGACCAAGGGTGGGTAGAAGTGCTTCAGTTGGTGCAAGAGTTAAAATGCATCACTGAATTTTGGAGTAAAATCTCTTTGCCCATGAATGTTGACGTTGAAAATTGCATGCAATCGTTTCTCTCTTAAGACTTTTCTCCTCCCTTCAACAAGTAGCACTGTTAACAAGTACAAATTTACTTAATTTCAGTTTTCAATTTATAGGCTTCGTTCAAATTAGCTTGTCATCTGTGATCTCTTTTCAATCACAAGAACTCTTACGTTGGTTGATCAGGGTTCACACATGGGTGAATCTGGTGCAAAGTGACAAAGGTATTGGTCATCATTAAATAAGGATCATCGAAAGGGAAGGTTAGGTAGGGAGAGTTGACTAGACAATTCATCTATAGATGTTCAAAATATTGATCAATTATAGTTGTAAGAATTTATAAGGCTTAGAAGATGAGGCTTAGCTTAGTCTAAATTTCCTAATCAACATATTGTTATTCCCTTCTAGTGGCCCATTAACTCACATATGATTACGGGTTAAGACTTGAAACAACATTTGAAATGGCTTACCTTGTGTAATGTCGGTGAGCTGAGATTCCTAGATCCACTTCTGGCCAAAGGAAATGGTGGTCTTGCAAGTTGACCTAGCAGCTTAAATCCCGCTCTAGATTGAGATAAACTAAGGACCTGGCACTCTCTCTGTCCTTTTAGGCCAACACTACCCTTGTAGCTAAAACTAAGTGCTCAGTACAAGTGGTGATACTGTGATCACAGTTTTTGACCTTCCTCATTTCAGATTTCATATAAGTCTAGCCTGCTAAGAAGACAGAAGACAGTGCAGAGGCTTATGTAGTGCGTGGTATAATGGTATATATAGGCTGATAACGTCAGAGGAAATAGTGCCTCTTATCTCTTGGTTTTGGCAGTACATATACTTGGACCACAGGGCAATTATTGAAGTAGATGTATAATACTGTAGACAATGAAGTCGGAGACAAACACAGGCATACAAAAGAAGACTAGTTCAGGTCCTAATCACACACACACACTCAGATATTGCGGTTGTGGTACCATGACTCAAGACAGAACAGAATAATGCCAAAGGTAGAGTAGGTGCTATGCTATGCACATCTTAATGGCCTTTCCTTTGTGTCCCAGCTTGAAGCATTCTCTAGCTGAAAAGTCTACCTCCCTTTTAAAGATTTCCCTTTGAAAAAGAAACCCACTAAACAACCTTTTCTAATTCCTAGTCATTTGGGAAGACAGAGATTTGGGTAACCATTAACCACACATTTTAAAGAACCAATTTGGTCTGTACAAAAGGTGCAATCTCTCTCCCTCTCTACACACAACTCTGTGCACAAGTGTTGTCCGTCAAAATACTCAATGTTTAATCCAAAACAATCTACATATCTTATCCTGTTTATATATATTTTCTTCCATGTACATCATATATATTGAAAACACTGCATTTCACGTTTGCTAGCACTTGCTTTAACTACCTGAAATTCGTCATGATTTGTCTTAGTGGGTAAGGGTGAATTTGGTTATATTCAACAGATGGGGAAGGAAAATTGAAATTTTTAAAGATGGATTTACCAATTCATTCTTGTCTTCTCTGTGTTATTTCTCTGACATTTTTTTGTTTACACAATAACTATTTTTTGTTCTTTTATATCCTCAGTTAATCAATCTTAAAATTTCTGTACAATTTGTTAATTGCTAAAACTGTGTTTACTTTAAAGGTTTCACTACTTTCAACGCAGTTAAACGGAAAAGTTTGTCTTTTGGTGGGTTAGTTTCAACTAGAGTTTACACCTCGAAATATAAACATGCACTAAGAATTTTAGGAATTTGTATAGAAGATTTTACAGTGTTTGCTTCTACTTGCACGGTTTCTTTTCTTGGTGATCATCTTAAAGCCTGTAAAATATCATTATTTTTGTTTATTTTTTGGAACGGTTCTATTTTTTCATCTAAACTTTCACCAATATATTTAATCTATAATTTTATTGAATTAAGTAATATTTTTTTCACATTCTTACAAAAATTTATTTTAGGTAATTGAAGGAAACCAGTTCGTCTTTGCTTTTAAGAAATAAGCGACTTCAGTTCTAATAACAGATTGGAAGAATCGATTCATTTGAAAAATAGGGTTTACAATTTGAAATAGTTCTATCCATTTACCTTAAGATACCAAAGCTAGTGCAATGAATGAGTGTCAATAAAAAAGACGAGTGTTTTAGAAGTTTATTTTTTCAGTACGTTTAAGAAAAGATTATTGTGATTGGTTAGGTTAAAAGGGGATTTTCTCCCCTAGATTCATAGATTAGAGTTAATGTTATTGCTTCTGTATAAATAAATTGAGCAAAACAAGTTTTATTGGCTATGAATTTGAATGCAAGGAAAATTCTTCTAGAGCCACAGTGATGCATGAAATTGTGTTTTTATTTGTCATTGTGGAGTATAAGGTATTTTTTTATATTGTAGCATATCTTCAATGTTCTATTCTATTGATTTTATTTTTTGTTGATAAATTTTTTTATAAAGTATTTTGATATTTTTCTTAAGAAACTATGTTTTTTTAATTATATATATTTTTGTTGCTAAAAGTTAGAGGTGGGTAAAATGTACCAATTGAATTGAAGTAAGTAAAATTAAACTAAACTTTTAAAAGTGATAAGAGAAAAATTTAAACAATTGTATAATTGTTTAAATAAATTGAACTACTTTGAATTATTTACATAGTAATTCAGTTTTCAAAAACTAAATTAATATATCAATTTAATGCCGCTGACTGTATTATCGTTATCTATAAAATAAAAAATATATAATTACAAATATTTGTAGAACGTCATGGTGAATTGCATATCTGACCTCTCTTTTTGGATATGATATGTAGAGAATGAAAGAAGTTTTTAAATTGGTATATGTGTGAGCTTTGGGTGGTGAGGTTAAAAGTATTTGCAAATTCATGCACTTAAAAAGGCTATTTAGCTTCATTCTCAATGCATCTAACCCTTATTGTCGAACCCACTTCCACAACTAACACAAAAGTAGGAATATCACCTTCATATCACCAACACCAAATCAAAAGAAAGTGGTAAAAGTGGAGGAATTATTATGTTATTCACCAATTTATTCAACTCACTAACAGTACCATACATGATAATATAAGATAGCAGAATTTAAATTTTACAAAAACTTCCCTAATTACGTCTTTTAAATATTAAAATACACTACAAATCAGGGGGAAATATTATAAATTATTCATGTAAAAAATATTAATCAATGCAATATTAAATTATTTTTTATAAAAACTAAAAATAAAAATAAAAATATAATAATATTATTAAGAAGACTTTAAAATAAAAATAAAGTCACTATAAAATACATTTTCAATAGATCTTTATGGTAGAACTGTAATTAGAAAAATATCAAAATGATTATAGAAAAATTTAAATAATTCCACATAATTTAAATTGCATAACTATAACTTCTATTAATTTTTTTCAAAAATATAAGAAAACGAAGTAGATATGAAACAATCAGGTGAATGAGAATGGAGATGTTATTAAAAAACTTAAAACTAAAAATAAAATAATATATCTTTTTACTTTATTTATTAAACTGAAAATTTACGTGATCAAACACTAAATTAAGAATAAGATATTTTCATGAGACAAAAATTAAAATATTATAAATAATTAAATGTGTAAAAGAAAAAAAAATTGATTTCATGAAGATTTTCATTTATTGAAATGTAATAGATTGTTGAAATAAAATGTAACAAAAAAAGTCTAATCATAAGTTGTGAAAAGTGGAAAAAGTATCTTTACATGTAATAGTGAACTTAGTGAATTTCAAACTAGTTTAACAATTGGGAAAGAAAATAAATAAAAAAATATTTAAAAAATATTTTTTTTTTTAAATTGAACAAATCAAACAAAATAGTAAAAGTAGGATTATTAGTTTAGTTAAGATGTTTTATTTTAAAACAAAGATGAATACAAATACAAGATTGATAGGTAGATATTCATCTTCCTTCTCATATTTAATTTAAAAAACTAAAATATTAATTATAGTGGAACCAATATTTTATGAATGTAAAATATTTTTCAAATCTATGTAAATATTTTTCATAAAAGTTAAGACTTATTTGTGTGTAGCAGAAGCAAACAATAGTGAAAAAGAAGTATCGAGCGTCTTAACTACAAAGCTTTTTAAGACGTGGGTATCGTTAGTTGTTTCTTAGGTGGGAACTCTAAAAAGTCCCTCCCATCTGATGCAACCAAAATCATAAAATAATTATGTGTGTGGGCCATAGATGATAAAGGTGTGGATCCTATCTTACAAATGGGCCAAGCCACGATGCTCAAACAGGCCTTCAACGTTCAATAATCTATTTTAATGGAAATGCATCTACTAATAACTAATATGTTATTTTTGTCCCTTTACCAATAACTCATCATGTGGAATCCTTCTTCCTATTTATATTTTTCCATGGCCAAATGGCCAAAGCTTAAACACCAGACTTTAAAGAAAGAAAAATTAGAGATAACTTTTATATATAAATAAATACAAATATCATTTTATAAGTTAATTTTATAAAATTAAGTTAAATTTAAAATATAGTTTTTAAACTGTAATTGAAAATTTAAAATAATAGATAAGATTAGTAATATCATAAGTGTATGCAAAGGTGACCAAAACAACCAGGTTCGTTTTGAAAACAATAGGCATGACACGTCTGCATAGTTACCGTTATTCTGGAACGGCTTTTGTTTGAAATATGGCCATGTATGCCAAATTTTTATATTATAAACAAACTTTGTTCTCTTTCAGCGGCAACAACAATTCTCCGACAAAACAAAATTTTGTTATATACTCATGTGTGACGAGAAGTTAAAACGTGTTTTTTTATCCAAGTTAAGACATGTTTTAAAAAAAACCATTCCATACTTGTTTTGTAGAATAATTTTGAACATTTAATATGATGTATTTAATGACATAAAGTTCATCAAGTCATAACATGTATTTATAATAATGAGTTTATAGATCTAGGAAAAAAAGAAATAATTATTTCAGAAAGGTCCAAAAGGGGACCCGTGAATGTGGTTGGTGCAAGGTCATATGCCTTGGGGATTAGGACAGCTTTTGGCCATGGTGTGAAAGCAGGGAAAATATTTCTCTCAATCATTTAGCCTATGAATATTAATTCACATCCACATCCACATATCCAGGGGTGTTTTAGTCTATCACACTACTATGGACTTCATTAACTTCTCTTCATTTTTATCCATTTTGGTGAACACTGGTTTTTGTAAGAGAAAAATTATCTACCCTATGCATCTTAATTGGTTGATAATTTTTTTTATCAACTTTGTAAACAGTTTACAATTTTAGAATTCCATATATTCTTAATTACTTACTTAAATTTAATTTTATGATGATGTAGCATCAAGTCTTTTCATAAATTATAGTTTTATACGCACATTATATTCATCACTTTCTTTACCGTCACTAACTCCATAGAATTTTGTTGTGTTAACAAAATTAAACGTTATTATTTAGTGAGAATAATTGAAAGATTGGATTCTAAGGAAAAAAATTCCCACGAACCAAATACCCAAATAAAATTATTGAAAGTGCAAGTTTTGGAAGATATATTGATGTTCAACGTTCATTAGTCCTCCATGGGTGTTTATGTTTGAGATGTATAAAAGAAAATTAAAGTTTTTTGTTTAACCCACTTGGTTAGTAATCATGTTCCAGATGCAGTACTCTGATGGTGACAAAAGAGTAGAGAAGAATCTGGCATTGAGAAATAATTTTTTGTTGAGGGTAGACCTCAAAGTGAGACATAGTAAACGAACTCGAGTCCACGTAAGTGTGTGGAACTAAGTTAATACGAGGTCTTAGGTGGGCTATTTTTTTCCATAGCTAACTCATGAATCACTCTTTCACACGTCTCTGTAAAATTTGTTAAATTACAAAAAATGAAAAAGTTCCGTCAATGAAAATAAATTCATGATGTTTGTCGATATCTGTCAAAAGAGAAATTAATCAAGTAAATTATACAACCAATTTCCAAAACATTCAGCACATAAAGTTCCTTAAGACGGTATGATAAGCACGTCCTTATTTAACAAAAAATAGTTGATTAAAATCAAATTCTCATTATTTTTGGTGCAGTGTTTTTTTTCTTTATTTCGGTGTTCAATTTCTCATTTAATATGTTGAGTATAAGATAAACTAATTAGAAAAGCATGTGTTTTATAATTGGATTAAAATAAGGACCAACAGGGGTTTCAGATTATGATTTTTTTTTTCTTTTTGATAGATTATTTCCTTTATCTTATTGTTTTTTTGCACATTAATTATAATATTAAAACCGTAAGTAGAATCGAGCATGGGTTCAGAAATTTGATATCTATTGTAAATATATACCATTATAGAATGAAAGAATGTGATGGAGAGAAAAAACTATATTAAAAATTCTTTTACCAATATTAATAATTGAGAGAAGATATTACGTAAGAATAACAAAGATAGAGAAATAAAATTAATTTAAGTACATGGATCCATTTTTATAAGGATTAGAAGAGATGGTTTAAAGTTTATGAATGATTAGGTTAAAAAGGTTATATATATATATATATATATATATTAAATCATTTTATTTATTAAAGGATACGGATACCAGAGTTATAGAAGGATCCTAATATTAATTGGATGTCTTTTCTAATTATCCGTTGTTCCTCTTTATAGAAGAGAATAATTTAGTGTCTTTTCTAATTATCATTTGTTTCTCTTTGTAGAGATGAATAACCTTTATTTTGTTTTTGTGTGTTATGATTCTTGTATTTAATTATTGATTTTTTTCCTCTTTAGTTAAACCTAGAATGAGTGTACTAGTATATATTCAGACCATTTGTTTTGATTTGAATAACAAGAAAAGAGAGATATTCATTCTCATATCTTTTACCTTCCTTTTACTCTTTTGTTCATCTTTTGTTCTCTTTTATTCATGTTTGTTCTATTTCGTAATATGGTATCAAAGCCATTTAAAGTCTATCCTAACGAGTCTTTGTTGGGCTTATCAAACCACCTGCTATCGGGCCGTTATCGACCACCCATAATATGTTATCCCACGCACGAGCTGTCACTCTCGACGTGAGGGAGGTGTGTTGGAGATCGCACATCGACTAGAGATTAGGACATTTCATTGTATATAAGTGGGTGCAAACCTCACCTCATGAACCGATTTTATGGGGTTGAGTTAGGCTTAAAGTCCACTTCGTAATATTGTTGGAGATCCCACATTGACTATAGATTAGGACATTTCATTGTATATAAGTGGGTACAAACTTCACCTCATGAGCTAGTTTTATAGGGTTGAGTTAAGCTTAAAGTCTATTTCATAATATGGCATCAGAGCTTTGATTAGAGCTCTGGTTGCTACATTTATCTATGGGTGAAGTTGTTAATCCCTCACAAGATCTTTGTTCACCTTACCATGTTAGTTCATCAGATAATTCATCCTTGAATAGAGTTTACTCTCTCATTACACAACAAGAGAGGCAAGTTTTTGGTGATCAATCCAAGGCAATGATTGCTAATAGCAAAGGAGGTTATAAAAACAATGCTATGACCAATGACATGGGTGGTGGATATGGAAGAGAATATACTTCCAAAATTTGCAATTATTGTGGAAAGATAGGGCATACCATTTATACATGCTATAAAAAACGTGGTTTTCCACCTCATTTCAAATTTAAAAATCAGAACCATCATCAGAATCATACAGCCTTTCACAATACAAATTTTAACAATAATGAGCAGAATCATGAAGGTTCAAAGTCAAAAGTGGAGTCTCAACAAATTGGTTTTACTCTTGAGCAATATCAAACATTGTTAGCTCTTTTACAACAGGTCAAATCCAGTGACAATGTTTCTAGTCAAGTCTCTGTTATTCCTTTCAACATGACAACACAAACTGGTAATAACTCTATTTCTTCTTTTAGTTTTTGGATTATTGATAGTGGTGCTACTTATCACATTTGTTCATCCTTAACTTACTTCACTTCATATCATCAAATTGCCTATTTATGTCAAATTACCCAATGGAAATTAAGTCATTGTCAATTATTCTGGAAGTGTTTTTCTCAATCAAAATCATGTCATAAACAATGTTTTGTATATTCCTTGTTTCACTTTTAATCTTCTTTCAGTAACAAAATTGATTAATAGACTATCTTGTGTTCTTACCTTTGATTCTAATGGTTGTCACATTCAAGACAAAAACTCATTGAAAATAATTGGTTCTACTAAGATGCAAGGTAGACTTTATATACTCAGGATCCCATCTTACCAGAAATTTCAAATTAAATCCCTTGAATCTACACACACCATCAATATTGTTAATGTCAGTGCTAGTGATCTAGAAACCCTTTGGCATTTTCGATTAGGTCATATTTCAAATAAATGTATTGATGTTATCAAGAATAAATTTCCTTTTGTTAA
>Ga0123342_1008179_pt1 | contig 13344 bp, 11 predicted proteins | sample Turbeawhitnodule_FD_89960 | JGI IMG/M metagenome (GOLD analysis project Ga0123342, IMG submission 89960) | Root nodule microbial communities of legume samples collected from Mexico - Turtle bean Mexico white nodule | ecosystem: Host-associated > Plants > Roots > Nodule | place: Mexico: Nepantla...
AAAGACTAATCCTAAAACTAAAAGAGGCACATGCATACACTTAGATTGAGATAGACCTACAAGTTCAAAATTTGACTCAGAGAAGGGTAAAAATTGAACTTACTCTATCAGAGATTCTGATCGAGCAATCTTATAGGATTCACTGCCAAGAGTCCAATGACAGACTCCAATCGCCAAACTGATAAGCAAGGAGATTAGAATCTTAGAGAAAAGGGAGAGAAAAGGAAAAAGAGGAACATAACTGAACTTACTCTAAAAGAGTCTTGTAGTCTTCGCTGCCAGGAGTCCAATGGCAGACTCCGATCGGCAAACTGATAAGCGAGGAGATCAGAATCTTAGAGAGAATGGAGAGAAAGGAAAAGGGAAACTTTTAGAGAGATTGTGGTTCTTTTTAAAATGAAACTTAATAACTGAATTTTCTATTTATATGTCATTTTCATTTTAATAATAAAATATTCAGGTATCATTTAAAATATACCACTTCTATTCTAAGATTATTTTTTAAACCCTTACAGGAATCACTAACAATAGTCTTTTATGTAAAAAATACTTTTGGCATGTACTCGTAAGTGTTAGACCTTGAGAATACAAACCTGAAACCCTCTACAAAAGAGTCCAAGCATATATTTAGCTTATGGACTTTAATTAGGTTGAACTTGACATGAAGAAAAACTTGACATGAAGAAAGTTATTGAGGTTGGTAATGTTGGTGTAATCTATCAATACTGATTAATAAATTATACTCTAAAAGATAATCATTATAACAGTATTTTATTGATTAAATAATTTTTTTTTAATTATTCAATTATTTATCTATATTGAAGGATGAAGATATAGAAGACATTAGGATGTGGACTTATTTTTTTTAAGTGTTTTTGATAAATTGTAAAATTCATTAGTTTATTTAAATATACAACTGAATTCTATATTTATCCTTTTTGGACAATTTTTATTGAATAATATTATTTAATTATGAAAAAAATGCTTTGTCTAGAAATTCAAATATTTTAATTAATTATTGAATTATTGAGTAAATTTAAATGTTTTTAGTTTCAAACCCTATGGTATTTTATGTGGGTTTTGAAACCAATGGTATTTTACGGAGATTTCGAAACCCATGGTATTTTATGAAGATTTCGAAACCTATGGTATTTTATGGAGGTTTTGAAACTCGAGGTATTTTATGGAAGTTCTACAACCCATGTTATTTTATGGAGATTTTCAAATCTATGGTATTTTAGGAAGATTCTTAAACTCATGTATTTAATAACGGTTTTGAAAGATGTTTCCTGGAGTTCAAAAAAACGCCAAAGAACATGTTTTCTAAGGATGGTTTAGTGGAGGAAACTGCAACCTTAATGACTTAGTGAAAGTTTTAACCCTTGGTAATGTAAAATTAAACCTCCGTTAAAATATTTTTTCTTGTAGTGATTATAATTATTATTAATATTCATATTATTATAATTATCATTGTTTTAAATATTATTAATTTTATTCTTATAATAATAATTATTAATAATATTATTTTTATTAATATTTTTTAATTATTACTGATATTATTATTATTACTAGTTTTATATCATCATCATTATCTTCATCATCATTATTCATATTGTGAAAATTATTAATGAATAATGTTGACGTCCTTATCGACAAATATTATCAAAGAATAATGTTTCGTGCTAAATTTTTTTTTTTGAAATTTTATTGATGAACTACAATCCATTGATAAATTAATCCGCTATAATTTCATCCATCAATAAAATTTGTAAATAACAAAAAATTATGGATAAACATAAATCTATAGGGAATTTTCAGTCAATAAATCAATAATTTTTTGTAGTGTAAATTTTTTATAAAATTACACAAACATTTTTATATTTTTCTGCTTACAATAATTTCCTTTATAAGGGTACTACTATATAGGAACACAATAGAGCATAACTTCATAACTTCAGTGCATGCAAATATGTAATCCATTTTTATTCTCTCAATTTCATATCAGTTATGGAGAATATGATCCGTGGAAAAATTTTCGAAAGTGGGAAAAAGGCATAATTTTTTATTTCAAGAATGTTAAATCGAAACGAACAAAAATATGAGTTTGTTAACTTCTTGAATGTGGACTATGTTAAAAGAAGAGTTGTTAATATTGTGGGATTTATTGATGGATAAAGGTGTCTAGTTACTGACAGACAATGATTCGCATACAATTTTTTTTTTAAGTTTTAGATTCGTCGATAAAATTCGTCGGTAATTAAGGATGAACACAAATCAATCGATAAATCCACAATAATTTCATCTGTCGGTAATAAAAAAAAATACCAACAAACACAATTTCGTGGATCAATTAATATTTTCTTGTATCATGAGATTTTTGTAAAATTAAACAAACCTTTTTATATTTTTTTCACATATAATAATGTTCTTTATAAGCGTAGTGTTATGGGAACACAATATAGCGTAATACTTCGGTCAGTTATAAGCCACGACTTCTTTGATACCGACATCTACGGATTCAGTCGGCATTCTCAGTCGGCATTCTCGAAGCTTGAAGCCATTCTCGGTGGTGGAATGAGCTCGGCGCTCAAAGCTTTATCTAAGATCTTCTCCCTGTTGTTGCTTAGGGAGGTGTATCTCATGAACTGGTGTCCCCGACTGTCTCTGCGTCTATCTCCTCGACCAATAGCTAGTCGGTTCTAGCACTCCTTCTTTCCCTTTTCTCCACTTGCCTCAGCCTGAGCCTAATTCCTGAACTCTCTCAGTTCCTCCAACTGCATGAACTTAGCGGCCCTCCGTCTAAGTTCATCCAAGCTTGCGGCTGGCTGCATGCACAAGTTGTCGACGACCGATCCCGATCGTAAGGTCGTGATCATGTGGTGCATGGCCACATCCAGGATCAGGTTCCGAATGTTCAGGGCTACCTTTCTGAACCTATCAATGAACTTCCTCAGGGACTATCCCTTCTCATGGCAAATGTTGACCAGGGCAATAGAGGTCAGGTGATGTGGTCAACTGGTAGTGAATTGTGTCTCGAACTTGGACACCAGGGTTTCAAAGCTGTCGACGGAGTTTGGAGGGAGCTTCGTAAACCAACTCAAAGCTCCTTTTTTCAGTGATGTAGGGAACACTCACACAGAACTACATCGTCTGAAGTGTACATCGTACATCATAACAATCCCTGTTAAAGTCTTTCCACTTATCCAGTAATGGAACCTCGATTATGGAATTGGTGAAGGGGTGTCGGTGGGTCGAGTCCAGAGTTTTGGTCGTAAGGACCAACCTATTTTGGATAAGATTCGCCCTCAACTTCCTAGGTGTGGATCTTGTTCTTCGGCTCCTCAACAGTCCTAGGGCTGGTAGGGGACCTTCCAACGAGGTTGTTCGGCCCGGTGGATGGACCCCCCTCCATAAGCTTCCTCTTCATCTGTTCATTCTCCTTTCAAAGCTAGGATCTCGTCCACATTCTTCCGCTTGGTTTCTTCATTCTTTCTCTTCATCTCGACCATCTTCTTCTACATAGACATCAATAGCGCCATTTGTTCAGCATCAGACATCTTCTTGTTCACCATTTTTCAGGTTGATACCATCTACTTTCTTTTTCACACTAATTATCTTTGCCCCACGGTGGGCGCCAATTGATCTCGAATGGGTTTGGGACCAAGAGAACGATTTGACTCCTCAGTCGGTCAAGTCTCCCTTCCTTCCTTTCAAAGCGGACTTCTCGCTATCCTCTTGTAGCTCTACCTCTCGGTCTCCACAAGTCCAGACTCAGATGGTACCTGCAAAAGACACACTGACGCTCAAGTCAGAATTTAGTATTCGGCCCTCAGTATCCTAAGCATTGTATATGAAGTACCTGGTTCTTGTAATTTGTGCCTATTTATATGGTTATTATGAGCCTTTTCTTATTGGGTCAGATTATGGGGTTGGGTCATGTTTAGAAGTGTATTCCCTAGCTCTTGATTGTTGTTTAGCCTCATTAATTGTGCTTGAGCGTAATGGTCTTTATAATGTTGGTCAGCTTGCCGAGACCATGTCTCGGTTGTATAGACCTTACTGGTACACCTCTATTTTTTACCCTAAATCGAAGCACGCCACTAACGTTTTTGTTCCGTTCTTGAGCATTTTCGTTTTCTCTTCTTCGCGGCTTCAACATCTCTCTGCATTCTTCTTCCTTTGTAAGTTCCTTCACACTCATTGCTCTTTTTCTCAATGCTCATTGTTCATTCCATTCAGTTCATTCCTCAAGGTTCTCATTGCCTTGGTTTTGCCTTCATTCTCTCACTGCTTCCATCGTCGCTGCCACCACCGTGCCTTTGTCTTCATTGTTTTGTTGTTGTTGCCGTTGTTGACCACCGTCATCGTCGCCACTACCATTCACCACCCTCACTATAGGTTGGTATTTTTAATTTTTTTAAATATTTTTTAGGAGTTATAGATATAAGGAAATTTACTTATGCTCTAATAGGCAATTGGATTTGGAGACTCAAAACTGAGAAGAGTGGAGTATGGATAGATGTATTAGGATCAAAGTAATGAGAAGAGTGGATTATGGAATCTAAATGATCATAACATAAATAAGAATGAAGCAATGTGGCGGAGGGATCTAAAAAGAATTTAAAGATTGGAAAAGTGGGGGAATGATGTTGAAGACAATGGATCGTGGGAGATAGGCAACGAGAAGTTTGTGAGGTTTTGGGAAGATAATGAATAAATTTCCTAGGTTTTACTCTTTAGCTACAAATAAAAAATGTATGTTATTTCAAGTCGAGAGTAAAAATAGGAAAAAATGAAATTGGAATTGGAGTGGAAAAGAAATTTATTTGTTTGAGAAACAAGCTTAGTGAGTCAGTTAATCGTCTTGTTGGAATATAAGGAAGTGGATACGAAAGGAGCAGGGGAAGGGGAAGGATGATAAATGGGTTTGGAGGGTGGAGGAGAGAATTAGAAGACAAATATAGGTTGTTATTTCAGTGCTTTTGGAAAATTAAAACCCTCCCTTCAGCACAAGTGAGAGCTTGGAGAATTCTATAAAAGATAATAGCAACAAGGGATAATCTAGAAAGAAGAGGTATTATTCTATAAAGTAGTTGATGTGTTATGTGTGGAGAGGAAGAGTAGATGATATCCCATTTATTCTTTAATTGCAAATATTTTTGGCATGTATGGGAAATGTGTAATGCTTGGATGAGTATAGTATCGGTTAACCATTTTGATGCAAAGGCACACTTTATGCAATTTTGTTTACCTTTCTTGAGTGAGTTTGGTAATAGAGATTGGGGATGTGTGTGGATAACAATAATTGGTGAGTTATGCAAGTATAGGAACAAATGCATTTTTAAGAATGGAATGGTGGATATTTATGGTGACACAACTAAAGGTATGGTCATGGATTAATGCAAATGAAGATTAGCAAATTTTCTGTACTCAGAATGGTGTATGGATCCTTTGGCATGCTTGAGATATTATAAGAGCTAATTGTGTTATACAAGGTGCATTAATCCCTTGTCTAGTTATAGACAAGATGCTGGTGTGGCAATTCAATTGGATAACAAAGTTGGGAGCATAGAAATAAAAGGCAGTGAACATTATTCAGAGTGGAATGGATGACGTAGGTGTCAGATCAAAGAAAGAGCAGACCATTTTTGTTAAAATGTGGTTTCTGTTATGGTTTTCATTGTTGTTTGGTAGGATGTACAATTTAGTTTTATGTAAGATATGTGAAGCAAACTTATGTGTTGTTATGTTGCCTAGGTTTTTGTGATATGAAAGGCTCAATACAGATGTTTTTTTTTGGGTTTTTAGCAATTTTTTTTTATGTTGGTTGGAATAATTAAAATTTGATATAGAATTGGTTTGCATTTTAGGCTATATATAGGATTGGTCTGCAATTTGATCACATGTTGATTCTGACTTTTGGTCAACTTGGTTAAGAGTTGATCAATTTTTAAAAATTGTATTATAAAAGAGTTAGATCATCCTTAAAGTGGTCTATATTTATTAATTTTTTTTATTAATAAAAAAATAGAGAATAAGCATGAAACTTTGTAGCATTTTAAAAGTGTTGAAATGTGCAAGTTAGATACCTATATATAGGAGTTGGCTAGACCTAAAATAGATTGCAATGAAATTTGAATTTGAAATTCAAATTCAAGTGCCAATTCTCCTCCCTCACGTGCTCCCATGTGCATGCAGGTGTAGGCATATGAAACATGAAATATGAAATATGATTTAAATGCTTAATTTGGATAAGCTTCTAGCCATGTGACATCACAAGTGCCGCACATGGATCTAAGTAAACCCAAAGGGTTTAATTTAAATCACATTTAGGGCTACATTAAGTCCAAAAGCTATATTATTTGGCCAAAATATAGGCCAAAAAGTTTACTACTTTACCTAAATTCAAGCCTAAAAAAGGTCGACAGTATTTGGTCCAAATTAAATCTATGCTACTTAAAATGTTTGACCAAATAGTAAATAAGAGATGACCCATGTGAATATTCTTGGGATCTTCACTAGAGGCTCAATCTTCAAGAATTTTTTCGACTATGATTCTGGCGGTAGGTCCTTTCATCATCTTGTTTTTTTTCAATGTGGCTGTGTGGTTCTTGGTCAAAATAAATACTCAATTTTAGACCTTTTAAAAATTAAATCACATATTTAATCTTTAAAGTTTTTAAAATTAAACAATTTTGATCCACCGGTATCTAATCTAAATTTTTAAAAAAACATGTTAATATATTTGTTTGTTATAAAATTATTAGTTATTTATTTTCTTAAAATTTTAATAACAATATTTAATAATAAGCATTATAACATGTGTTATTACTAAAACTAGTCTAACATTGTGTTGAACTAAAATGGTTAAATTATGAAGACCCGAAAAACTAAATATACAATTTCTTTTAAGGGACCAAAGTTACATATTGATGAAAATAGGAATGAAAAAGTTAATTTGAAGCCTTAAAAAGATGATAAAAAAAATTACAGCGAAAAGAAAAAGGATTTCCCAAACATAAACAAACAACAGATGTTAAAAATTCATGGAAAAAGCATTGACAAGTTGTTTTCTAGAAGGGAAAGGTAACAATCTATTGTCCAACAACTAAGCAAGGTTCCCTAATAAAGCAATGAAAAATTTGTTGACTCTAAGGTTTTGCACCTTGTTTCTTTCTATCTAGGTTGCAGAACCCTAATTCTTGTTTTCATCAATCTACCTAGTAAACCTTTTCTCTTCATAGCAAGCAATTCATATTTCTTCAATTGGTGTCACCTTGTTGAAGTCCTTGTTCGTCCCACCAAGATGGATGCGAACCACACACTCTTCTCTTCAGTCACGTTATTGCACGAAGTACCATTATTGGGATATCAGGTCTACAATGTGTGCGTGAATCATCCAATGAAGATAGTATCTGATGGCATGTGGAGCCATGCTAGTTCAATACCTTCACAATCTTCATACACCATTCTTCAGCTTCAAATAGTTATCATCTTCATCGTCACGCAAAGCTTTCATTTCATTCTCAAACAATTAGGGATCCCTTATTTCGTTTCACAAGTCATGGTTGGTATCTATCCTTTGTTCTATATATACATACTCATCACTTTTATTTTGCTAGTTTCAATACCATCATTCTAGTTTTGTTATATTCAAATGAAAACGTTTTTGGTTTTGCTAAATGTGTAGGATGAATTTTTTTATCAACAATAAATAATAATATAAATGAAAGTATTAGAGATACTTCAATTCTTTTAAAAAAATAAAGATAAAATCAAGTTGTCATCTCAAATTCTCCAAAATATGAATGGAAAATCACCCCACCCACCAAAAATTTGTAATCATCTGATCCAGCAAATGTTTGTAATAACAACCTATGTGATTAAGCACATAAGCAAACAAACTTAATCATCCAGCCAAAAAACAAAAACCAAAAACTGCAGCCCAGATAACTTAATGACCTCTACCACAGCTGTTTTGAAATGGTGCTTGGCTACCCTAAACGATGAATCCATCAATTAACACCCAAATACTATATGGCATTTGTCGCTTAGCAAAAGCAAAAGCAAAATAGTTTAGCTTATAATTTTTTCTAGTTTTTTTACGTGAAATGTTGACATTTAAAACATGCTCAATTATAAAAGTAACTCCTGTCAATTGACCTGCATATTTTTAATTTATATTTAAGAAAATTTGAAAAGAAAAAAAATAATATTAAACCATTAAATTTTTGTTGACCTAATTTGACCCATTATTAATAAACAAGTTAAAAAACATAATCCAAACTTCTTTAGGTAAAATCATTTTCAATCCAATCTAATCTAATCTACTTACAACATTTTTTATCAACAATAATAAATTAAATTAAATAGAATATTTAAAGATGTTTAAGACTTTATATTCCAAAACCAAACCTAAAAGTAAACTCGAATCATAGCAACATAATTCTATACTCCTATATATAGATTGGCTTGTAGAAAGAAATCTAAATGATTGTCCAAAGCCAAATATACAGCTCCACCGTGCCCTCCAACAGTAGGAACCTTGCTAGCCACACCAGAAATCAAAATCTGGTGATGCATTGAGAGATATGTTTTTATAGTGATGATGATAAAAGTAAGAAAATGCAGGAATATGTTTGACATGAATGAGATTATTTGATTTGTTTTTCAGGCTGGTCTTCTGCTGGGGCCATCAATTCCCGCAGGACCATGGGAAAAGTACAAGAAGATGCTGTTCCCCTTTGGGAGTGCAGATATCCTAAACACAGTGTCATCGTTGGGGTACTCATTCTACCTCTTCCTGAACTCAGTGCAGATGGACCTAAGATTGATCACGAAAACAGGGAGAAAGGCTTGGGTGATAGGACTTTGCTCCTATTTCATTCCCATAATTTTGGGGTGTGGGAGCATGAACTTGTTCAGGCCCATGTGGAAGAGCATCGTCGGAGACGAGATTTCGGGTTTAACTGTGGTCTTCATAACTCAAAGTAGTTGCTCCTTCGCTGTCATTTCATCGTTGCTCAATGACCTCAAAATCCTCAACTCTGAACTCGGACGCCTCGCACTCTCTGCATCTTTTGTCAACGATGTTTCAGGTAACCTCACAATCCAATAAACAAACCCAACAATTTAATTCTTTCACGTTAATCTATCATAAAAGTTTTCAGATGGGATCAATTTTATTTTGCAATAGCTTTTATAATAATTGCTTTTATAAGTGTAGAATATTTTCAATTCAATTTTTATTTAAAGGTTTGCGAGTATTTATAATGTTTTATTTTTTATTTAAGATTTGTGTTGCTATTGTTATTTTTATTTTATTTTTTTGCATTTGTTGCTATTTTTTTTTTTATCTCATTCAAGTTGATTAATTAATTTATTTTTTTAAAAGTTAATATGATTGATTGGAAGATAACTAAAAGATAAAAATAACGATTCTATTTTAAGTATTTAAAATTTAATTATATTTTTTAAACATGATTTGTTTTATTAAAAAATTATATATTTTTATTCATTAAAAATTTAGTTAAAAATTTGGTCAAATTCCGTTATTCAAAATTTAATTCAATTTATTATTAACTTCTCTTAAAATTAGTATTTAAAAATATTAAATTGCAATTTCAAAATCCAAAATAATTATTCTAGATTATGGAAGTTAAAATAACTCTTTTAAAAAGGTTATTTTAGAAATTTTTGGAATTTACTTATATTATGAAAAATAAATTTTTGACTAGTAATTGCATGATTTCTCGTTAGTATGGAAAAACAAAATGACATAACTATTGCCCTAAAAATTAACTGTAAGAAAATTTTAATCTGCGTAGTAAATTCTCCATTTAATCTATACCTGTAAATTTTTTATTATAACTCTACTTATATTAATTATTTGTGTGGTAAAAATATTACTAATTTAATAGATGTGTTTTGATCCCTATCAAATTGTAACAGCAGAGTTCATCTTCTATTTTCCAAAATTAAACCATTTTGGTCCTCTGTGTAAAGAAATGACTCATTAATACAGTAAGAACAAAGTTCAACAACAATTTGTTATGCATGCAACAGTCTAACACATATAGATTGACATTCTTTGTTAACAATTGAACATAGAGTAAGTTTTTGTACTTGTAGAAATGGGTTTATAATAAGTTTGAGATGAAAAGATGTTTTGTTGTGTGAGTAATGTTATTTGCATTTTATCATCAGGTGCAATCTGGGCAGGAGTTGGTGCTGCGTTTTTTGGCAGGGAGGAGGTGAACATGGGTATCCGTATGAGACACGTGGGGGCATTTCTTGCTTTCATAACCTTCATTCTACTCATTGGTCGTCCTGCAATGAGGTGGATAGTGAAGAAGACCCCAGAAGGTAGATCTGTGAACAAGGCATACATCTATGGCATCATAGTAGTGTTCTTGGGATTGGGCTACTTTGCCAGGTATTTTGGTGAATCCTTCTTAGTAGGGGTTATTATTTTTGGGCTTGCAGTCCCTGAGGGTCCTCCTTTGGGTTCTCAACTGGTTACCCAACTTGAGTTGTTCTCCAAGTGCTTTCTGTCCTCAATGTTTCTCACAAGTTGCACCATGAAGATGGATCTCACCAAATGGAACTCTCTCTCCCTAGTAATCGCCATATCTTGTGTCATTGTTGTTGTGCACTTGATTAGGTGGGTTTTGTGCATGGGAATTTGCCGATACTGTAAAATTCCCTTCAAGGATGGCTTTTGTCTTGCTCTCATTTTGAGCTGCAAAGGGATTGTGGATATCTGCTCCTATCTCCTCATCTACGAAACAATGGTAATTTAATCTATATAATAATTAATTATTTGTAATAGCAGCATCAAATTTGCTTCTAGCAATTCTTTGTTCAGTTGTTGAACTATTTAACTAACTCTAACTACTCGAACCATTGCAGACACAAAGTAGAATAATAGTAGACGTTATGATCATCTCAGTGTTGGTCCTAGGTACAATTTCGACGCTTGGTGTGAGGGCATTGTATGACCCTTCAAGGAAATACGCAGGGTACCAGAATAGGAACATCATGAACTTGAAACACAGTGAGCTTCGGATAGTTGCATGCATCCACAAGCCATGGCACTCGACTCACATCAAAAACGTGCTCGAATTTTGTTCTCCTGCACCAGATAACCCACTAGTGGCAGAAATTTTGCACCTCATGGAGCTAGTTGGAAGGTCAAATCCCATTTTCATTGAACACAAACTTCAGCAAAGTGCATCATCCTCGTACAACTACTCTGGGGAACTCATTGTAGCCTTTGACCTTTTCGAACGTGACTATGTTGGTTGTGTCACTGCCAACACCTACACTGCCATATCCCCAGTGATATTCATGCATGAAGATGTCTGCAACCTTGCTTTGGACACAAGTGCAGCCCTTATAGTCCTTCCATTTCATGTCAAATGGGGAGGGGATGGTTCAGTTGAGTCAGAGGATAGCAACATAAGGGCACTTAATGAAAAGATTTTGGCAAGGGCACCTTGCTCTATTGGGATTCTAGTGAACCGTGGCCCCAGCTTCAACTCAACAAGTATCAGAGCAGCCATGGTTTTCTTGGGTGGACCTGATGACAGAGAGGCTTTGTGCTTGGCTAGGAGGTTTGCCAAAGATGCTGATAATAGGTTGTTTGTGTTCAGGTTGTTGGCACATGACAAAGATAGCTCGAATTGGGATCACATGATTGATGATGAAGCGTTGAGGGAAATAAATGGAGCTCATGTTAATCTAGAAAATATTAGATATGAAGAGATTACTATAGGAGATGCATCACAGACAATGTTTCTGATCAAAGATATAGCCAACAAATTTGATTTTATTGTAGTTGGTAGACGCTATGGGGTTAGATCTCCTCAGACATTTGGGTTGGAGGATTGGACTGAATATTCAGAGCTAGGGGTCATTGGTGATTTGCTTGCTTCACATGATACAGATACTACGGCTTCAGTTTTGGTTGTGCAACAACAACCATCTCATGAAGACCACATATACTAGTATTAATAAATTTGTTCTGATATAAAAAATTTATTTTTTAATGGATCACTATCATTTTGTAGCATCCTTAAGAAATAAATTCTCACTTTAAATATAAGACTAACACTTGTTTTCTTTTTGTTTTAATACTATCCAATAATTTTTTTTATCTCATTTTAGTCTTCTATAAAACTTTTATTTTATTTTAATTCCTGATATTAGGGTTTACCGTATTGAACTTCAAAGTCAAAAGGAAAAGGGTCTTTTATCTATAAACTAGATTTTGATTTTTATAAAATCTGTTGAAATAGAAAATGGTTTTTGGATAATTAAAGTTCTCCTCGTACCGAATGTTAACAGATGTTAGAAAATTACTATAAAAAGAGATGAATCGATCAAAATAAATATATTTAAAGGGCGGTTTCGAATGAATTGAGATTATTTGGTTGATTTTTAGAAGTTGTTACTAAAAGATGTAAAAATGAAACTTGCACGGAAGAAAAATAAACAGACTTTAATACGTGGTTTAATGTAAAATCTTTCTGAAACTTATTTATTAACTTGGATAAAAAAACAGACTGTGGAGCGTGTTTGTTTTCGTTCATGTGCGAAGACTCGAATGATATGTGAGAAAAGAATAAAATCGACTTCCTACATTATAACAAAAAAAAAAAAACATCTAAAGAAATCAATGTAATAACACTCCTATCCATTTTATTTTATTTATTTATTATTAATAAAAAAAATGATTAATTTTTTTTTTTTACTTTTTTTATCATCAAATAATTAATTGAATTAAAGGGACCACTTCAATAATATTTCAACCTGTATACAAAACCGAAAACAAAAACAACATCAATTTCCTACCAAAGCAAACTTACTATAGTAACAAACCACAAACCCTCCAGCCCACTAAGGCTTTGTTTGGATGAGGGAGTGGAAAGGAGGGAGTGAATTTGAGATGATTTGAAGGGAAAGTGTAAAGAAAGTTGGGGTGTTTGGATTAAGGTAAATAGAGTGGAAAGTATGAGGAAAGTTTATAAAAGTTTGTGAGTGATGTGATGGGTATGATTGAAATTGTATTTTTTTTAATTGATAAAAATGTAACTTTACATATTTGCCCTTACATATTTATTTATAAATTATAATTATTTTTAATTAAAATATTATTTAAATATTTATAATTATAAATATTTGATAAAAACAATTTATATTAAATAATATTATTATTTTATCTTTCCTTTTTTAATTAATATAATTATTATATAAATTTATTTTTTAATTATTAAAAAATATATTTATTTTTATTATTATTATTTATATTTATAATTTATTATATATAATATGATTAATTAT
>Ga0123342_1008181_pt1 | contig 13343 bp, 5 predicted proteins | sample Turbeawhitnodule_FD_89960 | JGI IMG/M metagenome (GOLD analysis project Ga0123342, IMG submission 89960) | Root nodule microbial communities of legume samples collected from Mexico - Turtle bean Mexico white nodule | ecosystem: Host-associated > Plants > Roots > Nodule | place: Mexico: Nepantla...
TAAAATTAGGAACAATTCACTAAAACCAAAACTCAAAGATAAAACACACACATGTTTCACAAATATATGTTCTAAAATATAATTTATACATACCAGATGAAATCACAACAACAATTGTTGCTACAAGGAGAACTTTGAACAAAATCATCCAGATTTGTAAATAACGAGACATTCTTACAAATTTTGAGGTTTTTGCTCAATATATAGTCATGTACATTTGCCTTTATATACATGTGAATTCAAATTGAACATATCTAATACTTATTTCCATAATAATTTAATATAATTTAATACTTATGAGTATTAATGTGTAGGTTTTAAATATTAATTAAAAAATAAATTTACATGATTTTTTTTAATTTCCATTACAGAAAAATCATTAAATAGAAATAAATTTTAGAAGAAAAAAAATAATGAGTTACTTGATTAAATTAGATATTATTTTAAAGATTAAAACAATTTATTGATATATAAAGTAATTTAGATTTTAGCTACCAATTAATTTATATTGTAAAGTTGATACGATAATTAATTATATACTAATTTAAAAATTAATTTATAATTTTTATTAATAATAAAAATTATCTTACATGCTAATAATTTTTATAATCTCTAAAATAATATATATTTTAGTTAATATAGTAACTAATTTTTTTCTCTCTTAAATTAATTATTATTTAATGATTTTTTATTATTTATAAAAGTCTATGTATCTTTTAAGTTTTAAATGTTAAATGTATCTTTTATGTTGTCATTATTAATTATTACTGTATCTTTTAAGTTTCATCACTTTTATTAATTATTAATTTTGTAAAATTAAGTGTAGCATTTTAAAGATTAAATGTATCTTTCCTTGATTTTGTAAAATTCAATATATCCTTTAAAAACTAATTATTACTGTACAAAGAAAAACTTTGATTTTAATATTTATAAATAGGAAATTGATTATAGATGATTGAAGTGATGAAATTTATTTAACACAGTTGGGTTATAATGTTGATATTTAAAATTATCAATAATATATAAGGATGGAAACAAAGTATGAATCAATTTAAAGTATTATAAGTTTTTTTTTTCTGGATTTGATGTATATCAAGTGTAAAATAGGAAAATAAATTATGAATTTATTTTTTATTGTGTGAAACAATTTGTACACCTAATATGGGAAAAAGATTATTTGACAACTACTTCTCTATTGCACCATCAGATTACAAACGTTGACGTTTGGTTAATTATATATTCAAAGTATTTTTTACCATTCAACAAATTTATCCTCTTTATCTTATTTTGACTTTTGTTATTGTAATAGATGTACCTAATCTATACAAAAATGCAAAACATTATCAAATATTGAAGTCAATCAAAGTTTTTAAATAAAAAAAAATCATATATTCTATTTTTTAAATTATAATTTATTCTTTATTCTTACAAAAATATTTGTTTAACAACCGTGACAATTGTGATGTGACATTTTTCTAAAGAATTACAAAATTATTCTTATGATATTTAAAAAAAATTATTTTGATAACTTTCTTTTCTGATTTTACATATTAATTATATTCAACTAATAGAAAACTTTTTAATCTCATATTATATATAATATCATCATTGTCAATACTTGTATATATAATGAAATATCTTATACTTAAATTAAAAAAACTAAAAAATATAATTAAAATTTTGATATTATTAATTGTTAAAGTAACACCCCAAAAATAAATCTAACTATTACAATACAGGTTCTATATATTTCTATACAAGTTAAAAGTTTTTCAAAACATCCCTAATATCTGATCAGGACGCATAGAAAAACAAATATTTACAATATAAAGTTCAAAAGAACATCCTAAAGCTTTTCGGGACCTCCAACACATGTGTGATCATCTTGCTCGTGTACATATAGTAGTTACCGCAGTTCACAACATAGCAAGAAAAACAAGGGTAAGCTAGTGAAAATAAAATTTTATAATTACATAATTAAATTTAAAAGAGAAAACCAAATTACATGATCAATTTATCAAATTATTCAATCTTCTTCAAATCCCAACAATAAAATAATCACATAGATCTCACATGAATCTACACATTCAGGATATTCAACAAACAAAATAACATCTGGCACCTTCCGGAAGAAGTAAATCCTACCAGATACTAACCTTCCAATGATTACTAGTGAATCCAACAGAAATGATCATGGTAAGTTCAATACAACTCAAGTCGTGCATCTCATATGTCACGGTGTGCATGAACTCCCCCATCAGCTTCTCACTGCATGATATCTTAGTCTATGTGACTTAGATCATCACTGTTACCACATATGCATCAATACTTAATACACATACAAACATCAGTCCATGCATTATTCCAAATGTATGAATTCAATTCCATTCCATTTTCATCATACAATATCATTCAAAACACGATCCACAATATTCAAAAGTCTATTTAACATAAAAAGACAACACTTAAATACTAAACCATCAAAATTTAATATTTTTACAAGTTTAAATAATATATAAACAAATAACACAATATATAAAGACACAACATCCTACAAGAGAAATTGAATATTGGGACCACGTCCCTTTCACATTTAGATCTTCTATCCTAGGGTGCTATTAAAAATTAAATTTAGCTTCCATTACCTTAATTGCCAACAACTTCTAAAATTTTATTCCCCACCGTCCGGATAAGCTTCAAGATTTACGGGCCTAATGTAAGTTATTCAAATAGAACAAAAATTCAGTATATAGTAAAATAAGTTGAGAGAATTAATCTTCTCAACTAACCTCACCAAGATTGATGACTAAATTCTAAGGAAAACAGAGAACAAAATATCTTTAGAGCAAAAATGAACTTACTCTATTTGAAAATATGATCGGGTATAAATGTTCCTTAACTCGCCGATGAAGATTGGGAGGGGAAAATAAGGAGGGAAAATTAAGAGAGAAGAGAGAGATTTAGAGAGAGAATGAAAGATAAGGAAGAAATAAAAAAAAATGGTGCGTAGGGGGGAGGGGTCTGTTGGGTAAAGAAAAAAAGCATTGTTACATTAAATAATTGATTTTTTGAGATATTAAATTTTTTTATGTAATTCGGAAGTGTTAATTTTTGACTTTCAGACTACGTAATTCAGTATGTTTATTTTCTTAAATAAGTTATTGATTATGTAATCCGGTAATGTTAGTTGTTAAAAACGGTTCCGGATTACATAATTCAAAAGTGGTAATACTTTGTTGTATTTTTTTTAATACTTTTTATGATATATTTGTTTGTTGACATGTATTTATATATAAAATATGATATACATATACTTTCGTTTGAAATACACCTGTTATACATCTTTTGTGTTTTTTCTATTTCTCTCCTTTTATCACATTATATATATATATATAATTTAAAATTTATTTTCATAATTGTTGTTAAAACTGTATATAACTTAATAATTATATTTAATAAAAAAACATCAATAAATCATTAATTTCAATCATTTCATGAAGTTCTATTGATGTCTTGATGTCTTTTACATGGGAGACTAAAATAATCGTATAAATTTTATCTATTATATTGGAACACAGTATAAAAGTAATAAATTAAATTTGTATACATACTTCAAGTTAAAGACTCATTAGATTAAAAACAACAAAGTAAACAACAAACTAACGAAAAAGTAGAGATTAAACATCAATGCAAATACAAAAATGTTGGATCAAATAAGTTTTTGAATAACTTTGAAAGTTAAAAGTTATCTTAGTATATAAGTTTATCTTTTTTTTTTTTCTATTTTTAACATAACAATAATATTCACAACAACAACAAAAATTAGTAAAAATATTCAAGAAAAATTTCAACATACTACTTAAACAAACATCATACTATTACATTAAATTAACATAATTTAATAAAAGAAATTAAAATTGTACAGTGAATTATAATTCTTAAGTAATGTAATTTCATTGTTAATTTATTATTAGTTAAAATTAGAGTATATTTAATATATATATAGTAAGTTAGTTTTAATCAAGGTTATAAACGCCGTGTTTAGATATTATTGAAGGAATACATTGTTTCGTTGCAACCAGATCTAGTAAGATCTAAACTAAGAGAATTGATGAACATTGAAGGAGCAACAACACAATCTTCCTGTGCATTTTCCTCCATCGTAACCTATTAACTTGCAGTGAGCATCACACTTAGGAAAATCAAAACATGTTCCGCGACAGTTCGGCGGCACATGTTGACTCCTCACACCTACATTATGGATTGTTCAAAACTAAAATTAGGAACAATTCACTAAAACAAAAACTCAAAGATAAAACACACACATGTTTCATAAATATATGTTCTAAAATATAATTTATACATACTAGATGAAATCACAACAACAATTGTTACTACAAGGAGAACTTTGAACAAAATCTTCCAGATTTGTGAATAACTAGACATTCTTACAATTTTTGTGGTTTTTGCTCAATATATTTTATATGGTCTATCTATATCTAGCTATGTACATTTGCCTTTATATAAAATTCAAATTGAACATATCTAATACTTATTTCCATAATAATTTAATATAATTGAATACTTATGAGTATTAATGTGTAAGTTTTAGATATTAATTAAAAAATAAAATTTACTTGATTTTCTTTAATTTCCATTACAGGAAAATCATTAAATAGAAATCAATTTTAGAGTAAAAAAATAATTAGTTACTTGATTTAATTAGATATTATTCTAGAGACTAAAATAATTTATTGGTATATAAAGTAGTTCTTATTATTTATAAACTACTCTTTAAATTGATATCTAACTAATTACTGAGATTTTAACTACCAATTAATTTAGATTCTAAAGTTGGTAGTTAAAACCTTGGTAATTAATTATATAATAATTTAAAAACTAATTTATAATTTATATTAATAATAAAAATTATTTTAGATACTAATAATTTTTGTAATCTCTAAAATAATATATATTTTAATTAATATAATAACTAATTATTATTTTTTCTTAAATTAATTATTATTTAATAATTTGTTATTGTTTATAAAAGTCAATGTATCTTTTAAATGTTAAATGCATCTTTTATGTTATCATTGACGAAATATGTTAATTTAGGGGGATTATTAATGTGTAGCTTTTAACTATTAATTGAAAAATTAAAATTTATATGACTTTTATTAGTTATTAATTTTGTAAAATTCTGTGTATCATTTTAAAGATTCAATGTATCTTTTTAGGATATAGTAATTAGTGAAGAGTTACGCGTCATTATATAAAACAAGTTTATATATGAATTATCAATTAATGTGTAATATTTAAATATTAATTAGAAAATAAAAATTAACATGACTTTCATTGATTTTGTGCAATTCAATATATCCTTTAAAAACTAATTATTAATGTACAAAGAAATTTTTTCACTTTAATATTTATAAATAGAAAATTAATTCTTAATGATTAAAGTAATGAAATTTGTTTAGCAGACCTGCATTAATAATGTTATTTAAAATAACCAATAATATATAAGGAAAGAAAGTATGAACCAATTTAAAATATTCTAATTATTTTTGTTCTTGGTTTTGTGTATATCAAGTTATAAAAATAGGAAAATAAATTCTCAATTTAATCTCACCCTAACCATATTCCTAACTTTTATTTATTTTTAGTTGGTTGTAGAAAAAGAGTGAGGAGAGAAGGTGTTTTCCAGGCATGTTTTTAACACACTACTGAATAACACTTATTACGAATATTATAAATAATATTTATTATACTAATTTTTAATTGAAAAATAAAAGTTTATATGACTTTTTAATTAATTTTTGTAAAACTCAATTTATCCTTTTAAAGATTGAATGTGTATTTTTTTAGGATGTTATCATTAATGAAGTTTTCCGTGCATTATATAAAATAAGTTTATTTATGAACTATAAGTGTAATATTTAAATATTAAATAAAAATTAAAAATTTACAGGAGTTTCATTAATTTTGTAAAAATCAATATATCTTTTTTTTAACTAATTAATTCTCTGCAAATGAAAACTTTCATTTTATTATTTATAAACACTACAAGAAAATCATAAAATAAAAATTAATTTTAAAGTAAAAATAATTACTTGCTACAGTGACTAAACTATGGACCATTTTAAACACTAAAATATTTGTTGGTTTCTAAATAGTTTCTTAATTGATATCTAATTAACTATCAATGTTTTAACTACCATTTATTTAGATTCTAAATTTGATAGAAAAACTTTGGTAGCTAATTAGATACCAATTTGATAGCAAAATTCTTAAGTAATGTAATTTCATTGTTAATTTATTATTAGTTAAAATTAAAGTATATTTAATATATATATAGAGAGTTTAGTTGTAATCAAGGTTATAAACGTGTTTAGATATTATTCAAGGAAAGGAATACATTGTTTCGTTGCAACCAGATCTAAACTAAGAGAGTTGTTGAACATCTTAGGAGCAACAACACAATGTCCCTGCGCATTTCCCTCCCACGTAACCTATGAACTTGCAATGAGCATCACAATCAGGAAATTGACCACATGTTCCATGACAAGTCGGTGGTACATGTTGACTCTTCACACCTACATTATGGATTGTTCAAAATTAAAATTAGGAACAATTCACCAAAACCAAAACTCAAAGATAAAACACACACAAATGTTACAGATATGTTATAAATTATAATTTATACATACTAGATGAAATCACAACAACAATTGTTGCTATAAGGAGAACTTTGAACAAAATCATACAGATTTGTGAATAACAGACATTCTTACAATTTTTGTGGTTTTTGTTCAATATACTTTATATGATCTATCTATATCTAGCCATGTACACTTGCCTTTATATACATGTGAATTCAAATTAAACATATCTAATACTTATTTTCATAATAATATGATATAATTGAATACTTATGAGTATTAATGTGTAGGTTTTAAAAATTAATTAAAAAAAAATTTACATGATTTTCTTTAATTTTCATTATAGAAAAATCATTAAATAGAAATCAATTTTAGAGAAAAATAATAATTAGTTACTTGATTAAATTATATATTATTTTAGAGACTAAAATAATTTATTGGTAGATAAAGTAGTTTTTATTATTTATAAACTACTCTTTAAATTGATATTTAACTAATTAGCAAGCTTTTAGCTACCAATTAATTTAGATTCTAAAGTTGGTAGCTAAAACCTTGTTAATTAATTAAATAGTAATTCAAAAACTAATTTTTTTTAATAATAAAAATTATTTTAGATACTAATAATTTTTTAATTTTTAAAATAATATATATGTTAGTCAATATAATAAGTAATTATTATTTTTTTCTTAAATTAATTATTATTTAATAATTTTTTTTATTGTTTATAAAAGTTAATGTATCTTTTATGTCATCATTGACGAAATATGTTAATTCAGGGAGATTATTAATGTGTAGCTTTTAACTATTAATTGAAAAATACAAATTTATATGACTTTTATTAGTTATTAATTTTTTAAAATTCTGTGTATCATTTTAAAATTCAATGTATCTTTTTAGATAATGTAATTAATGAAGAGTTACGCGTCATTATATAAAATAAGTTTATATATGAATTATCAATTAATGTGTAATATTTAAATATTAAATAGAAAATAAAAATTTACATGACTTTCATTGATTTTGTACCATTCAATATATCTTTTAAAAACTAATTATTAATGTACAAAGAAAATTTTTCATTTTAATATTTATAAATAGAAAATTAATTCTTGATGATTGAAGTGATGAAATTTGTTTAATAGAACTACGTTATAATGTTGATATTTAAAATAACCAATATTTTATAAGGAAAAAAAAGAGTATGAACCAATTTAAAATATTATAACTGTTTCGGTTATTGGTTTTGTGTATATAAATTAAAAATAGGAAAATAAATTATCAATTTAATCTCACCCTAACCATATTCCTAAGTTTTATTTTTAGAAAAAGAGTGAAGAGAGAAAGTGTTTTACAAGCATGTCTTTAACATTACTGAATAACACTTATTAGGAATATTATAAATAACATTTATTTACTAATTTTTAATATTATAATACTCAAAATTGAAAACTCTTTAAATAAAAAATAATAGTACAATGAAATGGAGTTTAATGAGAGTTAGAATTAAAAAAATCATATAATAAAAACATGTTTTACTATGTTTATAAATGTTATAATTTATTTATCTTTTTCACTATATATTGTTATTGTATTTATTATATTTTATTAATGTATTATACTTAATATTATTATAAGGGAATGATTTGTAAATTTATAATTTAGGTATAATTACCTTATTCGTCCTTACATTTAGGGTCAATATTCAATTTAGTATAGTGATTTTTAAAAGAATAAATTTGGTTCCTATGTTTTTAAAATGTATCCAAATTGATCATTTTTATTATATGCTTATGTAGCAGAGAGATGTGCTTATGTGGAGGACACAATGTATTTAAAGTCATTTGTATTTAAATTTGCTACCTATGAGCGACTAATATTTTAAATATCAAATTAGAAATTATTTTATAAATTTTTATTAATAATAGAAACTATTTTAGATACCAATAAAAAATTTATTTTATAAAATTATCTCTAATTTAATCAAATAGTAACTAATTATTTTAGTTTAAAAAAATAATTTCTATTTAATATTTTTTTTAGTGTATATAGGTTATGACACTTAGATCCTTTGTGGTGTTTTTTTTAATACTTTTATGATATATTTGTTTGTTGACATGTATTTATATATAAAATATAATATACATATACTTTCGTTTGAAATACACCTATTATCTTTTATCTTTTGTATTTTTTCTATTTCTCTCCTTTTATCACATTATATATATAATTTAAATTTTATTTTCATAATAGTTGTTAAAACTGTATATAACTCAATAATTATATTTAATAAAAAAACAAATCATTAATATTGTTTGAGTGTAGTACTTAGTAAAACTTTATGTGCAATTATATAAAATAAGTTCAAAAATAATTATTGATGTTAAATAACATTTTGATTTCAATATTTGCAAATCTAAGGTTTGTTTTTTATGACTCAAGGGATGCACTTTGTTCCAATCTTCTGTAATACTTGATGGATTAATCATTTTATACTTTAATAAAAAGTTAATTTATCAAGTATAAATCTTTTTTACCTAATAACAAATGGATGCAATAATTTCATGAAGTTCTATTGATATCTTTTACATAAAAAGTAAAAATAATCATATAAATTTTATTTATTATATTGGAATATCGTGTAAAAGTAATAAATTAAACAGCAAACTAACGAAAAAGTAGAGATTAAACATCGAGCAGATAAAAAAAATGTTGGATCAAATAAGTTTTTGAATAATTTGAAAGTTAAAAGTTTTTCTTTTTTATCTATTTTTAACAAACAAAACTAAATTTTAGTCAAATATTCAAGACAAAATTCAACATACTACTTAAACAAACATCATAATATTACATTAAATTAACAGAGTTTAATAAAAGAAATATTATAATTCTTAAGTAATGTAATTTTATTGTTAATATATTATTAGATAAAATAAGAATATATTTAATATATATAGAGAGAAAAAAAAAAAAAAACAGAGAGAGAGTTTAGTAAACGTTGTGTTTAAATATTATTGAAGGAATATATTATTTAGTTGCAAGCAGATCTTAGGAGCAACAACACAATGTGCCTATGCATTTTCCTCCCCCAATGTAACCTAGGACCTTGCAGCGAGCAGCACAGTCACCAAATTCATTACATATTTCGTGACAGAACGGTGGATGACGTTGACTCCTCACACCTACATTATGGATTTTCAAAACTAAAGTTACCAACAATTCACCAAAACCAAAACTCAAAGACACACAAGTTTCACAAATATATGTTCTAAAATATAATAATAATAATAATAATAATAATAATTTTTATATACCAGATGAAATGACAAGAACAATTGTTGCTGCAAGGAGGACTTTGAACAAAATCATCCACATTACTGAATAACCAGACATTCTTACAATTTTTCTGTTTTTTCCTTAGTATACTTTATATCTTCTATCAATATACATTCACCTTTATATACATGCGAATTCAAATTCAACATATCTAATACTCAACTTTAAACTTTATGTAAATTTTGAATATTAATTAAAAAATAAATTTTACATGATTTTCTTTAATTTTTATTCAAAATCATTAAATAGAAATCAATTTTAGAAGAAAAAAAAAATAGTTATTTGATTAAATTAGATATTATTTTAGAAACTAAAAGAATTTATTAGTATATAAAGTAGTTTTTTATTAGTTATAAATTACTCTTTAAATTGATATCTAACTAATTATTAAGATTTTAGCTACTAATTAATTTAGATCCTAAAATTAGTAACTAAAATATTAATAATTAATTATATACCAATTTAAAAATTAATGTATAAATTTTATTAATAATAAAAAATATTTTGGATATTAATAAATTTTTAATTTTTAAAACAATATATATTTTAGTCAATATAGTAATTAATTATTTTTTGTTTTAAAAATTATTATTTAATAATTTTGTTATTGTTTACAAAAGTCTATGTATCTTTTAAATGTTAAATGTATTTTAAATATTAAATGTATCTTTTATGTTTGGCTGGAATGTAACTCTGCCTTGGTTTGTGCTGCGTTTACTGTTAGAACAAATGTTCCTTAAATGCTTCGTAATCGATGAAATACTTATCTTAATTACTGTGAAAAATCAGGTTTAGGGTTACTTATATTTTTTGTGAAGGTATGTGTATGCTGATAAGTTGACTAATTTAAGATTTATTCATAGAGAATCATTTATTTGGTATAATAGACTTCCATCTAGTCTGTTGTTCTTATAATTCTTTATTAATAGGTATAGTTTACTTATGTATTGTTTTTGTTAACATATGAGTTTTGGTCTAGTCCCCCCATATTTTTGTATTTTTTTTTAATAATATTTTTTATGTGATGATAGATGATTGTTGTTACCTGAGGTGTCAACCTAGTTGAGATGTCAAGTAACATAGTGATGCCTAACATGAAAACTTTTTATAAAAAAATGTATCTTTTATGTTGTCATTGACGAAATATGTTGATTCACGAATTATTGATGTGTAGCTTTTAAATATTAATTAAAAAATAAAAATTTATATGACTTTTATTAATTATTAATTTTGTAAAATTCAGCGTATATTCAATGTATCCTTTTAGGATATTGTCATTAATGAAGAGTTACGGGTCATTATATAAAATAAGTTTATATATGAATTATTAATGTGTGATATTTAAATATTAATTAGAAAATAAAATTTACATGACTTTCATTGATTTTGTAAAATTCAATATATCCTTTAAAACCTAATTAATGCTGAAAATTTTCATTTTAATATTTATAAATATGAAATTAAAGATTAAAGATATGAACTTTGTTTCTAACCCACGAGTTTATAATGTTGATATTTTAAAATTACCAATAATATATAACGAAAAGAAAAGAAGTATGAATCAATTTATTATTGTATAAGTTTAGTTTAAAGTATTTGTTCTGGTACGTTCATTATAGTCCCATATCGCTCACTAGTTAAGGTGAAAGACAGGTTAAATACATTATTCATTTAACACTGAAAGAAGTTTTTTAAGGACAAAACTGTTATAAGTTTAAATTTGATTAAGAGAAATCAATTATAAATTTCGCTATTATCTTAATGTAGATAATTTGAACATATGTCTAACTTGATCACAAAATTAATTATTTTTGTAGGAATTGTATTTGTTTGAGAATATTTGGAATGTTTTAAACTTTAAATTGAATAATTATATGTTTATGAAATTTGAGATATTTGAGTTAAATGTTTTTGTGTTTGCAATATAATTTAATATTTTTTATATTCAATTAGTGGTGTACTTATGATTCATTTGTTGGATTATTGAAAGTGAATCATATGACAATAAAAAAAATAGTTTGAATGGACGTAGTTAAAGCAAGACATGTTGTATGTTTAGTAATTAAAGAGGTATTGTACTTTGGTCAAATTGGTTCAAGATGATGTTATTTTCAAGGACACATTATTCTATTTTATTTATTAAAATGAAAGTAGACGCACTTTGTTCCAATCTTCTATCATACTTGATGGATTAATTATTTTACGGTATAAATTAAATTAGTCAAATCATTTTATAAGTTATTTTATCAACTATAAATCTTTTTGACCTAATAACAAATGTTGGATCCAATAATTTCATGAAGTTCTATTGATGTCTTTTACATAGAGATTTAGTTTGGTGTAAACATTTTTTGACTAGGAGAAACCTATGGTGGATTAGTTGTGTCAGGCTTTACTTGAGGTTATGATGGATTTGGGAGAGGGCGATAGGTGGGGGGTCTTCGGACTTGTGTGCTTTGTTTCCCTTTTCCAGTTGGTATTTGGAACCTTTGGAATGTATGAGAATGGTTGTTTGTTGTAGTTTAGGTTTTCTAGTACGGTTAGTGCTTTTGTTTGTTAGTTTGGTAGCTTTAGTTAGATGTTGGTTATTGTATCTTTTGTATAAGGGTTGAATTACCCCTGAAGGGATACAAAAATATTGGATCAAATAAGTTTTTAATTAAAATTGAAAGTTAAAAGTTACCATTAGTAAATAAGTTTATTTTTTATTTCTATTTTTAACAATAACAACAATAATGACAGCAAAAATAAATTTTAGTAAAATATTTAAGACAAAATTCAACATACTGTTTTAAACAAACATCATAATTTAGTACGAATAACCAAATCTTATTTGTTTAATAAAAGAAATTAAATTTTTTGAGTGAATTATAATTCTTAAGTAATGTAATTTGATTGTTAGTTTATTACTAGTTAAAATAAGAGTATATTTAATATATATATATATATATATATATATATATATATAATTTAGTTGTAATCAAGGTTATAAACGTCATGTTTAGATATTATTGAAGGAATACATTGTTTGGTCGCAACCAGATCTAGTAAGATCTAAATTAAGAGAATCGTTAAACATCTTAGGAGCAACAACACAATGTCCCTGCGCATTTCCCTCTCACGTAACCTATGAACTTGCAGTGAGCATCACAGTCAGGAAATTGACCACATGTTCCATGACAAGTCGGCGATACATGTTGACTCCTCACACCTACATTATGGATTGTTCAAAACTAAAATTAGGAACAATTCACTAAAACCAAAACTCAAAGATAAAACACACACATGTTTCACAAATATATGTTCTAAAATATAATTTATACATACCAGATGAAATCACAACAA
>Ga0123342_1008182_pt1 | contig 13342 bp, 8 predicted proteins | sample Turbeawhitnodule_FD_89960 | JGI IMG/M metagenome (GOLD analysis project Ga0123342, IMG submission 89960) | Root nodule microbial communities of legume samples collected from Mexico - Turtle bean Mexico white nodule | ecosystem: Host-associated > Plants > Roots > Nodule | place: Mexico: Nepantla...
TTATTGTGTGGTGGTGTGTTTTGTGTTTTTGGGTTGTTGTGGTGGGGTTAGCTCTCATAAACGAAAGTGTTGTGTAATAGAGGGAGAGGGGGGGGGGGGGGGGGGGGGGGGGGGGGGAAGAGCTTTAGTTCGTATATTCAAGAACAAGGGAAATATGCAGGAATACGTTAACAACAAAGGATTAAAACTTGTGAGTCACACTGAGAAATTATGGAAAATGTGGTAAAACATAGATTTAAGTTGTTTTATATTAGGGAGGTTTATTAAGGAAGTCATTTACATTTTAGGAGGTAGATGAAAAGATACTGAAGTAAAGAGACTTATATATAAGTAATATTGACTTCAAAACAACTTACGATCAGGTGTCAAGAGAAGTACTTGGAAGGTTTATAACAGAAGTCATTTATATTTAACGAGGTAGATGAAAAGATACTGAAATAAAGAGATTTGCATATAAGTTTTATTGACTTCGAAAAAACTTATAATCAAGTATCAAGAGAAGTGCAGTGAAGGACTTTGGAAAAGAAAGATGTTTTGTGACTTAAATCAAACATACAAAAGAAATGTATGATATGATAACCACTAGTGTGAAAACTGCATGAAGCATTAAGAACTTTTGGATGGGGATAGGACAACAACAAGGCTCAAACTTAAGTCCTTATTTGTTTTACTTAATCTTGAATGTGATTACTAGAGACATACAAAGGATTATTACTGATTGCATTTCTTTTTACAAATTACATATTATTTTTAATCAAGGGAAGTTGTTAACTTTAAACTTAGCTTTGAAAATAAACTTTGAAGACTAAAGCTTTTTCACTTAAGTATGAGTAGGACATAGTATATACGTTGTAACTTGAATGAAAGACAAGAGGAATATGACTTGGAAATTGTTGGGAATCTAATGGGATAAAACACTAGGAATATCTCTATCAAATGATCAAGGACAAACTACACAACTAAATTTGACACCACATTAAGGCATTAGGTTTGTAGGTTCACTTCACTGATATGTAGTTCAACTAATTGTCCATTCTTATCCAATGTGAGAACATTATATTCACACTTGTGCTCCAAAAATTTCTTCAAGTGTGGATTTCTTTCACATGGTATGTTCTCCCTTAAGCATAAACATTTTCTATCCATGACTATTCAATTGTTCCTTAAAACTTAGCCATTATTGCCAATATGCTACAATACTTGCATATTCATTTGGCCAGTCATTATTGTCAATACACTTTAGACATTTGTACCATTATTTCCTCACATCAATAGGACACACCATTTGACCTTCATTTATACCGCAAGAAAGATTTTTGATACAAATCCATAGATCCACCACTAATTTCTTTATATTTGTATGAGTCAACCACAATTAAGAAAGGTGATGCAAACCCATCTACGAGACTGTAGTAAAAAATAAAGAGGTCACATAGCTAGATAATTAATCAAGAGTTTACTAGGAGTTTACTTAATCATCCTCATTCTACAAAGCCTAAAATAGACCTCCCTTCTTTCTATAGAAATAAAATTATTGAGGAATATTTAGAATGGGAGATGAAGGTTGAGAAACTTCTTAAATACCACCAAGTATATGAAAATAGAAAAGTATCCATGGCTACTTTAAGTTTTCAAGAATGTCATGTCTTGGTGGAAACAAAGGCAATATGATGTTTCAATTGGGAGAAAATTAAAAATAATGAATTGGCGTGAGTTGAAGGCATGTTTAAGAAGAAAATTTGTTTCGCTTTCATATGAGAAAAATAAAAAAGATTAGAGAAAAAATAACAAAGTTTGTAATAATAGGAAGAAAAATTATAGCAAGAGAAAAAGAATTTATAACAAGAGAAAAAAGTACAAACTTTTATTGAGAATAAAGAAGAGAAAGAAAAGATAGAAAAGAGGAGAAAAAAAAGAGAGAAAAGAAAAGGAAGAAGAGAAATCCAAAAAGGAAGAAAAGTCTCTTACAACACCCCTTACAAGCATAGTTGAGACATAAACCTTAAAAGGGGATTGCAATACTTTGAACTTTTCCTTTCAATTAAATCATGATGCTAACTCTTCTTCCAAAAAGATTCAAAAACATCAATTTGTCTTGTTGTTACATGGCACAAAGCAACAACAAAAACAAAGTGAAGAAAAAGATGTTTCTAAAACCAATGATCCCTTTTAAAAATAAAGGGCGTTGTTTTGATACATCTTATTTTAAAAACAATTTCTTAGTTTCCTTTTAATGAAGAGACTTATCCCACTTTTATTTGATGTTTCTTGTAGATTGATTTTTTTTTTTATCCTGGAGGAAAGTAAACAAGAAATGAGCAAATAAAGGTTGCAGTCAATGAGCTTCATGCAAAATCTGAGGACAAATCTTCTTTTCAAGAGGGAGGGTTCAATGCAAGCCCATATGAGAGACTGTAGTCAAGAATAAAGAGTTTACTAGGAGTTTGGGCCTAATTGGGCTTGTTTAGGCCTCCAATAAGGCATTTGAGCCAAGTTCAACTTAGTAGAAGATCACTCTAAAAGATTTTGGAAGTATTAAAAAATGGACTTTAAGCATAACTCAATCATATAAAATCGGTTTCTAAGGTGAGGTTTGCACCCACTTATATACTATGAAATGTTCTTATCTCTAGTCGATATGAGATCTCCAACACATCCCCTCACGCCGAGACTACCAATTCGTACTTGTGACTATATATTTATGGGTGATCCGATAGCGGGTGGCCTGATAAGCCCAACAAACTCTTGCTAGGATAAACTCAAAATGACTCTGATACTATATTAAGAAGTGGACTTTAAGCCTAACTCAACCTTATAAAATCGACTTATAAAGTGAGGTTTGCACCTACTTATATACTATGAAATGTCCTAATTTCTAGTCGGTGTGAGATCTCCAACACACTCCCCTCACGCCGAGACTCTCAACTTGTGTGTGTAATTATATATTTATGGATGATCCGATAGCGGTCCAATAGTGGGTGGCACGATAGGCCCACCACACTCTCGTTAGAATAGGCTCTAAATGGCTTTGATACCATATTAAGAAATGGACTTTAAACTTAACTCAACTTTATAAAACCTACTTCTAAAGTGAGGTTTGCACCCATTTATATACTATGAAATGTCTTTATCTTTAGTCGATGTGGGATCTCCAACATGAAGCATTAAGAATACAAGACCTCTATCTGTAAAATAGTATAGAGTAGTTTAGATTTATTTTAGGCCTTGTATTTTGGACCAAGTAGAATAGGGTGTTGGGTCTTAAGCCTTGCACCCAAGGTTATCAAACCCTTACGAGTTTAAGAGTCCAACTAAAGGGTCACGAGTTAACTCGTGAGTAAACTCACTTTTGAGTAAACGCGCAACATACTCGATCAAACTCGGTGAACTCGGTGCAAACTCGTGAGTTCGAGGCCGAGTCACCGAGTTCGAAAAAAAAGCCCAAAACAGTTCAGAGAGGTGCGTTTCATTAATGCTATGTTAGAATTTATGATTTCTTTACCTAGTTCACACAGCTCATGTTCACGTTCTCATCTTCATCTTCATCATCGTGAATCGCCATCGTTGCTCCGCCTCACCTCGCAGTGCCGCACGCCTCACAAGTATGTTGATGATGCTATGGGTTTCATGGGGCTCTTTTATGAGGGTTGGAAAATTAGGAAATATTGGGTTTAGGGTTAGGGGTTTTTAAATTGGGTTTGAGCTTTTTAGTTTATTGGGTTTAGGGTTATTTTTAGGTTGGGTTTGAGAATTTTTGGGCAGATTGTTTTTTTTTTTTTAGATTTTTGGCAGATTGATTGTGTTTTTTTAGAATGTTGGCATATTATAAGATGTCTAGAAGTGTTTCAAATTCAGCATTTCCACTACCACCTAGAAGTAAAAATTTTGTGGGAAATAGAAAAAATATTGGATGGAAGCATGGAGTTGATGTTTCAGGGAACGGTAAAAAAGTGAAATGTAATTACTACTCAAAGACATTTAATGGAAACATCATCTTGCCGGAACTAGATATGACTCTAGACCTTGTGTATCAGTATCAAAAGAAATCAAAGTTTTAATGTTGAAAGTTGTATCAGAAGCAAGCTAAAGATGCCTCACGGAAGAAAAGAAAGTTCAATAGCCTTGGACAAATTGATGGTGAGGAAGAGAGTGAAAGTGCTAGTAGCACTAGCAAGATATTTAAAAGTAAATCTACTGATGGTGTTCAAGCTACTCTAAATCAAATCAAATATACAAGAGAGGTGATGAAGAAAAAGTTGATGCTCAAATTGCTGAATTTTTCTACACAAGTGTCATCCTGTTCAATATTATTAGAAATCCAACTTTTGCAAAAATGTGTGACATGATTGATAGATAAGGCGTTGGCTATAAACCTCCATCATATCATGATATCAGAGAGAAGCTTTTGAAACAAGCAGTGGACAAAACTGATATACAACTTCAAGAGTATAAGCATCAAGAAAAGACGTTCAATTTGTAACTTTTTTGTGAACAGTCCTAAAGGATATGTGTTTCTTTATTTATTAGATACCTCTAACATCTCAAACTGCATGAAAGTATTTAAAATGTTGAATGATACGGTAGAATTTGTTGGTGAGGAAAACGTACTGCAGGTAGTTATTGATAATGCTGCAAATTTCAAGGCAGCTGGAGAACTGTTGATGCAACAAAGGGAGCATTTATATTGGACTCCATGTGCTGCCCATTGTATTGATTTAATCTTTGAATATTTTGAAAAGCAATTAAAGGTCCATGAAACTACTATCAAGAAGGGAAGGATCACTTCCTACATTTACGGTAGAACCATGCTAATTTGCATTTTGAAAAGGTTTACAAAGGGATGGGACTTGATAAGGCTTGGAATGACTAGATTTGCCACAACTTACTTGACTCTAGCTTGTTTGTATGAAATGAAAACATCATCAATGACCATGTTTAACTCTGAATAATGGAAAACAAGCAAGTTTGGAACTTCACAAGAAGGGAGAAAAATCAAAATGTGGTATTAGATAGTCAATTTTGGAAGAATGTAACTATATGCTTAAAAGTTGTTGCCCCTCTTATGGTGGTCCTTCGATTGGTAGATTCGGATGCAAAACCCGCAATGAGATTTATATATGAGGAGATGGATTGCGCCAAAGAGAAGATTAAAAGCAACTTTAATAATATCAAGAAAAGGTAACATTTCTAACTTTCTTCTATTTTAAATTTAAATACTTATTTATTTGTGAATTATTTCTAATATAACATAATTGGTACGTAGTTATGAACCTATTTGGAAAATCATTGATCAAAGGTGGGATAATCAGCTTCATAGACCTTTGCATGCAGTTGCCTATTACCTAAACCCCCAACTTCACTATGAACCAACTTTTAGAAATGATGATGTTGAGGTGAAGGAAGGTTTGTACATGTGCACGAGAAAATTGGTTAATGACGTTATAGAAAGGACAAAAAACAATTTGCAACTTACTGATTTTCACTATGCTAGAGGACTATTTTCTATGGAAAATGCAAAGGAGTGTAGGAAAGTTATGTTCCCTGGAGAATGGTGGGAGATGTTTGGGGATGGAACTTCAGAACTAAAGAGGTTAGTTGTTCATGTTTTGAGTTTAACTTGTAGTTCTTCAGGGTGTGAGTGTAATTGGAGCTCATTTGAAATAATAATTCAAGTTCATGAAGTTATTTAAGGTTTTTCTTGATTTGTTTTATATATTGACTAAAATTTCATATTTAATTATAGGTTCATACTAAAAGAAGAAATTGCTTGCACTAGGAAAAAAAATTAATGGCTTGGTGTGTGTAATGTATAACTCGAAGTTGAGAAACAAACAAATTAGAAAAGATGTTGCTCTCCCATTTAATGACATCGAGTCTAATAATGAATGGATAACTGAAGAAGGAGATAATGTTGTTGAGGTTGAGCAAACTCAAGTTGAAGATGATGGTGTAAATGTTGACGTAGTTGGAGGAACAAGTTTAAATGATTCAATTCTAGATGCAGTTGATTTTGATAATATAGTTTTTGATGATAAAGTTCATGGTGATGAAGATGAAGATGGTGATGAAGATGATGATGGAGATGATAATGAAGATGTTGGAGATGATTTCCTTAGAGGATTAGATGAATGAGACTTTTAAACTTGATAACGTTTGTGTTGTTTTAATTATTTAATTATCTTATCAGTTTGACAAATAATATTTTGAAGTATGAACATGTTTATTTCAGTATTATGAAATTGGTATCATGAATTCTTTTTTATTAAATTTTTTGTATGAAGTAGACTCTTACGAGTCTACGAGTCGGGTTTACAGACCTCCCACGAGTCTGAGTAGACTCTTGAGTCTGATAACCTTGCTTGCATTTGAGGCCGCCAAGTTGGATGTCCACATGTCTCCCATACAAGACTCCACATGGCACCTCTTCCACCCTTGACTCTCCAAGTTCCATTGGCACTTGTCATTTTCTCATAGACCCCTCCTTCCTTGACTCTTCACGTCATTGGTGCCATGTGTCCTTTCCTCGTTGGAGAGTTTCTTGAAGCAAGGATTGCCACATGTCATCATGCAAATGGAGAGGATTTTAAGAAGCCTAAAAGATAAGTGTCACATGTCATTCTATGAGTGGAGAGGATTTAGGAACTTAAGAGTCAATTTTATGAGACTTAAGCCCTATAAATACGTGTGCTTACTTTGTAATATTTAGACTATGAATGGGAATTGAATTGCTGCCAAATTGGTGTTTACATTCCTCTCTTAGTCTCTCTTATCTCTTGCTCTCACTCTCTTAGTTGAGAAGCCTAGAGAAATAGCTAAAAGGTTGGTCTAACCTCCTTCCTAGCACCATTCTCCTACCATTGCTCACGGAATTCACCATGCATATGATCCAATTCTTCCCCTGCCTTCCATAACTTCATTCATAAATCAATTTCAACCGAAGAATTTATCAAGGAGTCAATGAAAACTCCATCAAAAGGTCTATGGAAACAATAATATTTTGGAAGTTTTTGCTTTTAACCAAATTAAAAGCCTTTCATTTTTTAATGTGACTAATTCACCTGGTAAAATGAATCTTTGTTTGCTATCCTAGCAGAAATGGTGCTTTTTTCTACCGAAGAAGAAAATAATGTAAACTGGTTTGTCATTATGAGACTACATATGTTATTCTGCACACACCATTTTGGATACTAAGAGAAAATATTATATGTTTAAGATTATGAAAATACCACTGAGTATAAAGTAACTGATGTAAGACAGCGATTGTGGTTACAATGAAAGACTGCTTGGTGCTATTGTGTTGAGTGTTATGAACTGTGGGCCCAACAACAGCACTAGCCAATCTTGTGTCATGCCATTTTAAAACTTAATTATCACCTTTTCCTGATTTGGGAACTTAAAAGTTGTCTTATGAAATCTTATAGCATAAAAAACACTTATATCTCCATCTTCTCGACCTCTAATATACGGATAAGAGATGCCTTAATTAATTTTGGCACATCCCTTTCTTCCAATATGAATGAAGCCATCTTAAAGTAATTTAAGACGCATCATACATATGCCAAAATTCAATCACTGCTTAATCATTTCCATATGTAAAGTTACATCAGTTTTAAATTGGGATTTGTAGGGCAAAGATAAATTATTTTACAAAAACTGCTGAGAAAAAAAAAATTAAGGAGAAAATTTAGAAGAGATTAATATCAACGTGAACAATAAAATAATGGACCACCTCGTGCATTATTCGAAACAAGATATCGTTATTTTTTTATATGGCCAAAGTGAGTAAACTGTGAAGGATATTTATAAGTAAGCAAACTAAATAACGTACAATAGAAAATACAGACAACACTGGAAGGGGAAAAAGACAAGCAATATGATAGTAGAAAATGCATATAGAAGAATAAAGCATGTTCCACTTAAAGAATTGCATGAACACCATAATAAAGGGCATAAGTATGAAGCAAGATGTGGTTAGTGGACAAGAGTGAACTCATGCAAAGCAACTACAAGACCAGTAGTTTCAAATTTCTAGGAGGAAGCCTCTGGTGATACTTTCACTGGGTGTTTTAATCCATTCATTCTGTTGTTTTTTCAGTCATGCAACATATAATTCTTATTAATGGTGTTGCACTTGTACATACCAGAACCTGGAGGACCAGTTCCGTCCAAGTATCTACAATGTGGATTCCAGGAATACAGATCAACCAAGTGACCAAACCTGTACCAACAAAATATAGGAAACTGAATGAACACGTCCAGCTAAAAAAATAGCCTATCTATCATGAATTGCCAACCAATATAGTACAAGTCAAGAAACTTTTCAGCGCATCACCTGTCGCCACCATTTCCATCCCTATTGTCCAGGGGATTGCCACCATAAAGCCGTCCCGGAATAGCACTTCCTATGGAAAAGTGCATAATGTCCACTTCATGACCTTTGCAGGTCTTGTTAGTGCATGAGGTTGAATGTTCCTCACAGCCACCCATCTTATAACAATAGACACAATCATCAAATAATGTTTCATAAAAATATTCTAATAAAGGGTCAGGGGATATAATTGAAAGCAACAAAGACTGCAAAACTTAGAAAAAAATCTGAACAAACTATTGTTCAGTGCATCAGCTTACATTATGATAAGAGGCACCATCTCCAATCTGAAACATGAGAGCAACAGATGGACATTTGTTGCTTTCACTGCGTTGCAAAACAAATGCACCAACCAAACCAAATCTCGTCATAAATTACCACAAAAAAAGATGATAATACTTATAAAAAACTTAATCTATAAGTAATATTGGTGTAAAACTTTGTTATGCAGACACTATACAGGAACTCACCAAAGTGACACATCATGTTAATAAATAGGATAATTTGATAAAATGATAAAATAATAAAACCGTATTAGATGTATATAGAGTTCAAATAAAATTCAAAATTATAATCCATCTTCTCTTCTTTACAAACATATCAGACCCTAACATATAATTCAAAACATAATCAACAGAAATAAGTTCGGTTTAGTATTCAAAACAAACAAGCTAAATCCGCAATAGATGAAGTTTGTTTGCGTGTGCCGGCATATTACCCTTTGGAGTACGCATAATCACCGTCGACTTGCAACAGAAAGAAGATATCGCGGCCATCATGCACACTCTGCAACAACCAAAAAAAGTGAGAAAAATAATAAAGAAATAAAATCGACGAGAGGTAAATGAAGAGAATGGAGTGTGATACCTTAACGCTCATCTTTCCCCCTTTGAATTCATTCTCAGCGTCAGGGTCGAGGGCGGGGAGGAGGGGGAAGTAGGACCCATCAATGTCCTTCCAATCGTCGGCGCGGCCATCCAGTGTAATAACGCCGGGTTTGAAATTGGCCTCGGCTCGGATCTCGGAGTCGGAGTCGCAGCTCCAGGGGCCGGATTCCTCGTGTGACTCCACCCGGGCACCCAGGCCCAGTAAGAACAGCAGCAAAAGAAAACGAAGCATTGGGGAATGGAGTGGTGGCGTTGGTGTGAGCAGTTAGAAATGATGATTGAAGAATGAAGACACGTGTTTGTTGTGAAAGATTTTATAGTTATTGTGGTAACAGAAATGGGTTGCGTGTGATTGTATAAGGTTGACTGAATGGTGTGGTGTGGCGGCCGGTGGGATTATGACGGGAGGAAAGGTGGCGATTGGCGCGGCGCTTGACTTTTGTTGTGGACGAATAAGAATAAGCTTGATTCAAAATTTAGATTAGATCACACACCATACCATACCATAGCACAACTCATTTGATTTCATTACATGTGATGCATGGTTTTTCCCCTTTTCACCACCACTTTCACCAGAAGCATCTCCTCAAAACAATTCTCTCTTTTTCTCTAACTTTAAGAGAATAAATAAATTAGTTAATATATTTGTAGTAGAAAACCATAGATTACTTCTTCAATTACTCATATAACTATGTTCAGTATTTTTTTTATTTTCTTTTGCACAGAGGAGGGTCAGAGGCTCCAGGTTCAATATGAGTTGTGTGTAAAGTTATTTTTGCATACTTTTAATAAACCACACAAAATTAGATTTGTTTTTTTTAGAAAGTGGGTAATTTTTTAATATTAAGGGGTACATTTGAAAAGATTTACTACATTAGGTAAATTTTGCTTTGAAAATAAGAGATCGGATCTTCAAACACGATTTTTTTTTCAGTCAACCTTTCTAAATTTGTATAATCGTACACCCCAATATGATTTTTATATTTTTTGAATTTCTTTTAAGAAAAAACGTACACTGAAGTACAGTTTGTGTGTTTGAATTTTTCTTTAATTTTAGTTTTGTAAATTTTGAGAATGGTTTTTGCAAATTTTTTAACGAAAATTGAATATTAGTTTTCAGTTTTAGTTTTTCTGAATATATTTATTGGATTATTATTTATTTAAAAATATTTATTACGAAAAATTGTGAATTTGCTTATGCTTTGCAATTTAAAATATTTTTTTTACATATTTTTTGAATAATGTAGTTCATTGATTAAAATAATAATGTTAATTGAATGTTATTTGGAAAATATAAAACAAGACTTTGGTTGAAACTAAATGATAATGTAAAAGAATCATATAAAAAAATTTAAATAAAGTATAAAATAATTTAGAAAAGTAACAAGTAATTAATGTTAAAGAAATATTTATTTGTAAGAGTGTGTCTAATAACTTGGTTTTCTAGTTTTTTATGTAGATATTTATTGTACATGAATTTTTTAGATAAATTTGTGGTCTTATTTTATCATCATTGTTATCATCTTCATATTCATTTTTGTTATCTTTAGTTACATGATTAGACTTATGTAAAGGCATTGTGAGTTTATAACAATCCGCAAATGGCATCAAATTGTATGTTAAGGGTGGTGTCATTGTAGAAGATTCAATCATATTTGATGTGGAAGAAAAAAGAATTTGGTTGAGATGAAAATATATTATAGTTGTATGGAACTTGTTGGTAAGAAGATGGTGTAACCACGTTATGATGAGATCCATATATCTAAATATTTAAGATGGTTGAAAATTATATTGATAAACATGGTGTTGTAAAGGTTAGGAAATGTATGGAGAAGAACCAACATGTTGATAGAATTTTTTTGACTGAGGTTGTTGTGTCTCCTGCAATGTGTCTTGTTGTTGCAAAAAAATATTGTTAATTGACTGTGAATGAAAAAAGATGATTAAATGTATCTGAATTTACATGTACATCGTTGTCGTATTCTGGTTGTTAATGTGATATGTACTGGACAATGTGTTCAATATATCATTGCATGTGATGTGGTGCAAAAGGTATAACTACATGACAACTAATTTAGTTGAATGCATGAACTCCCTTTCAAAGGGAGCATGTTCCTAAACCATTTCTTCCCTTGTTAAGTCAACCTTTAAAAAAGTTAATTTGTGGTTTGTAGAACAGAGCATTAACATAGAGTGTATGTTACGAGTAGTGCATCAATACCATGAAGAAATCACTATCGTAGTAAGGGAAAATGAATAAAGATCAATCATGTGTCATGTCCAACGATATAATTGAGAAAATTTTGAGTTCGATGTTCAGTAAATAACAACTCCACAACATGGTCGATGACTAATATCATACACAATTAAATTAGGTGACTAGTGATGTGACTATGAAGAGTTTAAAGTTTTACGACTACCTTGTCCTCATGTCATTGTTGTGTGTTCTTCTTACCATTTATAGCTACTGACATATATTGACTCATATCACAATTTACGTAACATTTACAAACTTGTGAAGTTCAGTTTCAACTAGTTCAAAATAAGAATTATTAGTAATTTTATAGAGAATTAAATTTCATTCCTAACTCTCACATGAGTAATAAATAATTAAGACAACCAATTACACTCATGTACATATGAAATGAATAAACAAATTATAAATAAAAAAAATATTTGTATTATCAAAACAAATGTCACGATAAGAAAAAAATTTCATATTGACAATAAAATTTATTTATTTATTTATATATTCCATGTGAAAGTGATTTTTTTATTTAAATTATTTGTTTACTTTTTATTTAATATTTCTTAAATAGCATTTAATTAACATCGTCAGTTTAATTAGTAAATCATACTATTAAAAAAATATGTATTTTCTTAGTTTTTCATAATAAATATATTTAAATAAAAAAAACCAATAAGTTAATTAAAAAAACAAAATAAAAAATTAATATTCAATTTTCATTAAAGAAATTTGAAAAACTAGTTTAAAAAATTAATAAAATCAAAATTTTTAAAAAATCAAACATAAACAAATCTTACATTTAAGTACCCTAGTTTAATAAAAAAAAAACTTTATATTTTCTCTTACGAAGTCTCCCAAAGTTATTATTCCTTGCTAGCTCACCAAATTCTGAGACTCCAATATTAACTCACTCCAGTTTTCCTCCCACTCAAGGAATGTTCTTATAAATACCTAATTTATAAAATAAAAATGCTTTTTATGCAACCATTTGGACAATAAATATTAAAATGAAGAAGAAAAAAAATGAAATTTGTAATATAATTAATAATAACATAATAAAAATTTATTGTAAGAATTCCACGATTCAATTATAATTGTTTTTTGTTAATATTAGAAGTTTAATTAACTACCAATTTTAGTAGCATTCAGAAGGTCGAATTTATAAAAAAAAATGTTATAAGCTCATTATATATTTATAGTAATTCTGTAAATAAAAAATACAATCAAATATTAAACAGAATAAAAACCTAATTCACGTGGCTAAACCAACACCCGTGAATAGCACGACTTTTATAATGCATTTTGTCGTACACTTTTAAAAAAAGTAATAGATTAACGTACTATCAAACTGTACTACCCACACTACTCAACGTATTCTCCTCTTTTAAGCTCTGTTTGGATTGAAGAGGGGATTTGTGAGGATGGGAGGGAGTGGATTTGTGAGGATTGGAGAGGATGTGTGAGGATATGTGAGGTTGTTTGGATTGAGGGATGATAAAGTGGATTTGTGAGGATGGTTTATTGTAAATTTACGAAATTATCCTTCTTATTAAAAAATATTTAAATAATGAATTATGATTTTTTGTGTGTAGGTTTGAATTAATTAAATATTTTTAATATATAATATTCATAATTATTTATATTTTTAATACAAATTTAAAAAATATAATATAAAATATTTTGGTGTTAAATTGAAATAAATTAAATACATTAAAGTTTATGAAAATAATATTCATTTGTTATTTTATATAACTATATATATATTGTTGATATTATAATTTTATTTTATTATTTATAATTATATGTTGTTATTAATAGTATAATTAAATATTTTTAAAA
>Ga0123342_1008185_pt1 | contig 13340 bp, 8 predicted proteins | sample Turbeawhitnodule_FD_89960 | JGI IMG/M metagenome (GOLD analysis project Ga0123342, IMG submission 89960) | Root nodule microbial communities of legume samples collected from Mexico - Turtle bean Mexico white nodule | ecosystem: Host-associated > Plants > Roots > Nodule | place: Mexico: Nepantla...
GAAATATGAATGTGTTCTGCACCGATCCAGATTTTGGCTCTACTAGAGTTGTAATTTTGGGTGTGTGGGGGGGGGGGGGGGGGGGAACAAGTCCATACATTGTTCTTTTGAAACCCCTCTAACTCTTCCTTCATGGATCATATTTCAAAGGGAGTCTTATTTGTCAATAATCTTATGTAAATAAAATTTTGTAAATAACATGTTGTGTTAATTGCTTCAACCCTAAAATGTTTTAGAGTAGAATTGTCGTTTAACATCGTTTGAGCCATTTCCTACAAATACCTATTTTTTTTTCTCTTAACAACAACATTTTGTTGTGGTGTCTTGGGAGTAGAAATGTTATGGTTGATACAATGATTTTCGTGAAAGACTTGAAAGTTTTCATTTTCAAATTTACTACCATGATCACTTTTGATGGTAATGATAGACAAACCCTTTTCATTTTGAATTTGTTTAAAAAAATTTAATAATACCATGAAAGACTCATATTTATGTTTGATGATTTCTACTTGAAGCTTGGTGATTTCTCCTAGAAGTTTGTATCTTTTTATAGGTTTTTCTGCTCCAAGGATCTTGGAAAAATATTCTTGTTCATATTTTATTAAAAGTTTCTTGGGAAAATTTCCTTATGATTAGCAAAATTATTGTTGGATGATGCAACAAAATTATTGGAGAGGTTACCTACAGACTTCTGGTTGGGTTGCCCTTCTTTATTTTTAAAACCTACTATAGTTTTGTCATGTGAGCTCCGTGAGCTTCCTACCAGAATGTTTAGGAATTTTTCACAGGAGTTTGATTGAGAAATAATTTTCCTTAAAATGGAATTTTCTAGCACTACCAGTTGACAAAATTACCGACACTATCAACCAACAAAATCAACAAATTTCCTAATATTGGTAGTTGACAAATTTCTTAGCACTGCTAGTCGACAAAATTCCTAGCACTACCAATCGATAAAATTTCTAGTACTACCAGTCGACAAAATTCTTGGCATTTCTAGTCGACAAATGTCCTGGCATTGCCCATCAACAAAAAAATTTGGACAAATTTTGTGACACTACAAGTCAACAAATTTCCTAGCACTACTAGTCGACAAATTTTAGTCAAACTAAAAAGGGCTTGACCATTTAAAAGGTGTAAGACTGATCTACGTGGCTATCACAAAAATTTAAAAAGCCTAAGATCAACCTCTTGGTGACTACAAAAATTTAAAAAGCGTACCACCAACCTACGTGGCGACTGCAAAAATTTAAAAAGTTTAAGACGAACCTACTTGGTGGCCAAACTAAAATGTGTAAGACCTACCCATAAGGGGACAACAAAACTTAAAGTGTAACATCGATCATTTGGGACGACATAAAAATATTGTCACATGATGTTTTTATATTAAGACTGACCCTTTTGTGGCGGCATAAAATGTTTTGATTACTTCATGGCGTGCTTTGGAATGTGAAGAATTTTTTGCTGATCAAACGTACTCCTAGCTCGACTAGTAATTTTATTAATGAATTGGTAAACTTGTAAAGTAATTTAAACACATGCAAACCGATAATGAAAAATAGAACTTTAAACCGATTAAACATAACTTACATAGTAATTTATTGATTTTTTACTTGATAAACATCTTCACCTCATCTAGTCGTATCAGGAGTCGATCTAATTTCCAATTATTAAAAAATATAACTTATTTAAAATTAGAGTCTATTAATTATTATTAGAGGGATTCAATAAAATTATCCAAAATATTAGACAAAAATAAAAAATATTAGTACATAAAAATCAGTTGAACAAAATTCAAACTTTAAAAATTAAATAATATTAATTAAAATTCAGAAAATAAACTATAACTTATAAATACATCTCTAACCCATCCAGAAGAAAACTTATGCTTGAATGATCAAATTTAAAAGCATTTTAAACTTTTGAATAAGAACAATAATAGTTTCATAGACATGCAGCTATCTGATTATAAAAAAAATACTTGTTCCATAACTACTTACTCTATACGTGAAACTTATTTCCCTCTAACATGGTAAATACGTAGTTATATTCTCTTATCGCTGCACGACATTTTAACTGCACACTTTCACCAATTTTTATGTAGTTATTTATAAAAAGAAATGTAGAGGTAGGGGTAAGGATAGTAATTGAAGTGTAAATAAGAAGGTACGATGCGACCTATTGAGCCTTATGTTTGGCGTCATGTGAGGATGAAATGAATGTTCCCAGTTAGGAAGAGGAACCAAATTTGGGTTGTTGACATAATGACGAATCACGGACATCCTGAGGAGAGGTCACAATCACAGATTATACATCCGTCCCTCGTAATCCAATTCCACAACCACAGGCACAGCACAGATTGAAGTATAAAGAAAAGGGGACCAGTCCTTCTGCTTCCTTCCTTCCACTCTCCCTCACCAAAAAAATAATGTCTACAGTTGAAAAAGATCTGCTTTGCTTGAATATTGCAATATATGCAATGACTTTTAGCCACTGCTAAGGACTGATTCTTGTACAGTTCCATTAATGAATGCACACAAACGGGAAAACGACTTAAAGTATATCATCACCTCATCATGCAACCATGCCCAAAACCACAAAATACAAAGCTAAAAAACACTCACTCCTAGCCTATTTTTCCTTTCTATCAAAAAATTGTAAGCATCACATTTGAAAGACCCGTCACGTGCACCAGGCGTTCTCCGCAATACGTATATAAAATGTGTATATACAGGTGAAAAGAATGAATTTGTGGGGCAAGAGAGAGGATTGTGGCCATGATCATGATGATGATGATCAGACACATACGACAGAGGAAACGGAGAGAGGGTAGAGGAAGGTGTTGGCATATTGAAATGAAATGGTGGCACCGTTGATCAAGGGTCTGCCATCATTGACGAGGCAATCGTTGTAACGGAGGCGCTTGAAGACCTTGGGGTTGATGAGGCGTGCAGAGCTAAACCAGCCGCACCTCAGGTGAATGCCAGAGATGTCGCATCCACTCACGCACATGTTCATGATCTCCACCGTGTATGTGGGAATGCCACTTGGGAGTGGGGCCGTGGGACCCTGGTTTATCACTATATCAGACTTGCTGCACTTCTCACCCCATATTCGGTTCGGTTCCATCTTTCCATTCTCTGCACAAAACCCCGAATCTTTTCTTTTTCAAAACCAAATCAAATTCCCTCTCTCAAATTAAATAACAGTTGCAAATATTATTTTTCTTATTTGGTAAACAAAATGACAGTCTACTGTGTTACATGGGACACCAGAAAACAACATCAACACCAGGAAATGACATCTGCGCAGGAAGCCACTCCGCGACAAAATCCTGTTATTATTCTGGATTATAAAAAATGTGAAGATCATACAAAAGTGAATCATTCCAAACCAATACCCAAAAGCTAAAAAGCAACTTTCAAGTTCAACTAGGGCGAAAAGCCAATTATTCGAAAGGCTAGTGCTAGCTAGCCCGGAATTATTTCAACCCTAGTGGAGTTTAAAAAAAAGGGTCAAAGAAAAATTCCAAACTTTTTTCCTTGTTTAAATCAAAGGGAAAATACAATGATAAAAAATATGTTAAGAACTATACGCTACAAAAAAGACATAGGCATATGGTAAAAAATATCCTTTTGGTGCTCAAAATCGAAGTGCAGCTGTAATTAGATGGGTAAATTCTGTAGTTGTATGGGCTTTTGATGATTAGATCACACAATCTTTTAGCAGCCATTTCGTTTTCAGCGAAAACATACAAAGATATAACGCAAAGGCATGTATCTCATGAAAACAAGACAAAAAGGGCAACCTCAAAAGAGGAAGACAAACTCGTTCTTCTCCCATGAAAAGAAACAAGTAAACTCGTCACAACAAGATTTAAAAAAAAAAATGAACAATTACCACTAGTAAGAAGTTTCCGATGCGAACTATGGAACTCCTTGGCCCCTTGCTCTACACGAGGCGATGACGCGGACACCATGGTTCCCGAAAGAGTCCTACCACCACCCAAACCTACAAACGCGATTGAAACAGTAATTTAAGAAACTATGAACAATTATAATTCAAATAACAATAACGAGATTGAGAGTGAACAAGACGCACCTGTTGAAACGGCAAGGAGTGCGAGGGAGAAGAAGGAGACGGTTACGAAAATGATGAGGATTCGTGAAACCGAATGCTGTTCCATGAAACAAGGAGCACGGCAAGGCGTTTGGAAGTTGGAAGTGAATACTGAGTAGTCACGGCATGGAAGAGGAGAGGTAGAGGAAAAGAGGAAAAGAGGATGAGCTTTGATTACAGAGAAATCACAGATCTGCAGAAGAGAAGAGAAGAAAAGGAGGGGTCATATATACACATCACATCATGTGAAGAAAGGAGTCAACGAAGCAGGAATAGCCGTCGATTATGGAAAAGACGAGTGAGAGAGAGAGAAAGTGAATGTCACGGGACTACTGGTAGAACTAGGAAGAGAGTGTGAAACCTAAAAGGAGAAAAACAAGCGTTGGATTTTTCCTTTTCTTATTATGTTGAATTGAATGAAAATCCAGCTAGCTAGTATGAGAAGGGTAAAGTAGGTAGGTGCAACAGACGCACACGGTTAGTTGGTTTAGAAATGGCGATGAGATTGGAGCAAAAGGACATTGATTGCTCCATGCAATTCTGTTGTTCTATGGTATCTGTGTCGGTTACGTTTTAAGGGAAGGAAGAGTGAGAGAGAGGAACAGTGGTGCGTGGTGGAAAGGAGAAGGCGGGGAGGTGGAAAAAGGAAAAGGGTGGGGGGTGGGGGTAGGGTTTGAAGCGACCAAGGTGGCAGAGAGGATCAGAAGTGACAAACTGCGACGCGTAAAGGACAATCGTCAAAAAAAGGTGAAGCGCATTAATGAGGTAACACTGCCATACCATTAGGTCTTTCCCTATATATGCCAGACTCACACCTCACACACCACACACTACACCACATACACTAACAAGAGAGAGGGATTCTACTTACCACACATACTGTTACAGTGCTGCTACTGGGTAGGTTTTGGTCGCTTTTCTTTTTTGTTGGTGTTGCAAATGGAAGCGTCCATGCGGGGACGGTGGGGTTTTCCTTTTTCTCTGTCGGGGGCTTTTGCTTATTCTTCACACCCGCACCAAGGCGTGGTTATATCTCACTGTGCCTCCTTTTATATTCAAATAAATAATAAACTCATTTTTTTCGCTATCATTTTATGCTTTGTTTTGTTTGCATATGAGTTTAATGTAATCAACCATGGTTAGTGGTTAGAGTCATTGCACGTGGAGCTCCTAACCCTGATATGATTATCATGCTTCTTATTCTCCTTCTTAATCATTCCTTCGCCTTTCCACACAACACAAACTAGGAAATGCATTTCTTCCGTCTCAGCTGTTTTTTCTCCACTTTTCACCCTTTCACCTTAATTAAAATATGGAATATGTTATGTGTACACTTTGAAGCTGCAAATTAGTAGTGATGAGTGTTTATGAAAAGGCAAATCGAATTTAGATACAGCTAGACGAATTTCTTTGCCGCGGAACGTCCATTCATTCTGTTTTGGGAATCACGTCATATATTCCTTCTTAGGAAAGAAAAATTATGTATGTGTTGCTATGGTATTTGTAAGACACGTATGCCACATTTACTATATGGTTGTCTTTTTGAAATTGCATGATTTAAAGATGAGAGAAGAATTGAGGGGAGAGTGGAGTTGACGCGGTCCAACCAGAAATGAGGTTGATTATCTGAATTCCAGTCAATCCAAGAGTCCTGTTTTTTTACGTACTCAAGCGGACACATTCTGTTTGTGTGCAGGTACATGCATAAATGGTATACCGGTGGGGAATGTGATCGCAATGGACTGGACCACCTTCTCACTGATTCCTTCCTAACATTATATTTCTTTTTAATCTATTTTTATTATTTTAATTAGCCAAATTCATTATGTATATGTTACTTAAATTTATGATGTAATTTGATTAGAGGAGTGTTTGAGGATTTTAAAAAATTAAATTTGAAGAGATTTGAGAGAAAAATATAAAAAAATTAAGTTATTCGATTAAGATTGTGTTGTTTTAATAGTTGAACGGTAGACGAAAACAGATTTCAATAGATATCCGTTTTTTTTTGTATCAAGAAAGGTGCGCAAAAAGAAGAAGGAAGTGAATCCTTGTTAATAGTATTTTTCTCCCCTTCTCATCAAATGCAAATATCCAAAGAGCAAACCACATAACACTATTGCTTTTCTTACTTTACTCCAAAAAATTATGTGAAATCATTTTCCAACTTTTAAAATATAACCAATTTTTAAAGATAAAGAAATTTACAAAAAAAATTAATTTAATAAAATAAACTTGTCAATATAAAAATATAAATATTTGATTATATTTTATTTACATATTTAATTAACAATCATGATAACAAATAGTTAAAGTCATTTGAATTTTTTTTCCACAACATATTAATTATATTACAAAATAAAAATATTAAATATATTTATAAATATATTTATGATAAAAATAAAAATATTATATATAATTATAGTAAAATAAAAAAAATTATATATGTATTAATCAAACTTTAAAAATTAATTATATTATAAAATTTATATTATCTATAATATATAATCGATTTAAATTTAGTAATATAAATGTAATAAAATAAATAATAATGATATAAACATATTAATATATCTACAATAATATTAATAATAAAAATAATAAACTAATAACATTTTATAAATTAAAATATAAAATAATAATAAAATTATAAATAATAATATTAATTAAAATAAATTTTGAAAATAATGATAATAAATCTAAATTAATTTTTTTTAAATAATTAAATATTATTATTTTAGTTTAATTTTATTTGTATCAAATATTTAATAATATTATTAATAAAATAAAAAATAATAAGAAATATATAATTATAATATAATAAAAGAACATTTATATAACAAAATAAACTTATATAATTATAATATTATTAATTATAATATTTTTTTATAAAGATAAATTTATAATCTTCAAGTAAAAGAAATAAAATTTCAATTCGTAATCATCATAACTTTTTTTTATAAATTTTTTTTTTGAGAATGATAAAAAATTCGTTTTTTTTTCTAAAATAATTATTTAACGATATTGAAAATAATTTATAAAAACTTTAATTAACTTAAATCTATCCAAAATACCTCATATTTTATTATTCAAATATTTTTAAAGACAATGGTAAATTTGTAAAATTTACATTTTACACATTTTAAAAAAAATTAAAAATTCTCTCACAACCATCATATCACTTACGGATTTAAATAAACTTTTTTCACAAATTCACTCTAATATATCACAATCCAAAGAATCACATTTTTCTCTCAAATCACTCAAAATCATCACACTTCATCTTTCCAATCCAAACACACGATGTAAAGTAGATTTGTGGGGAGATTTTATTGAAATTTGTGAATGATGTCATGGTTGTGAGGAAATTTTTAATCTTTTTAAAGCTGTTTAAAATGTAAGTTTACAATTTTACACTTGTTTTTAAAAATATTTTGAATAATGAAACATGAGGTATTTTTGTGTACATTTGAGTTAATTAAAATTTTGTAAATTATTTTTTACACATTTGAATTATTTTAAAAATATGAGTTACTTATCATTGTTGGATTATCAAACTGTCTCAGATTCTTTGCACACCATCACCAACAGCTAACCACACCACCAAACATTACTAGCCACACCACCATCAACAACTAACCACACCACCCGCAACAGCTAACCTCACCACCACTAGCATGCAAACATGTACATATAAGTGTATAAAGCTTTAAGAAAACAACACCCTTAAACGTGGGAAATGAGAACCAAAACAAAAAAAATTTACAAAGGGTTGAACAACTCCTCCAAAGAGTGTTCGACCATGTTGGTTGGATCACCAAGGTTTTCATCTTGGCCTTCAGTTTCCTCGTCTTCTTCACTCCCCTAACCGAGACCGAGGCCAATTTCATATATTTATCTTTGTCATATCGATCATCATTGATGGGAAGGCCATGATAGAAGAACGCCTGCCTAATTCCTTGACCAAAACTTTGCTTGCTGATGCGGAGGAGGAAGGATTGATAATGCTCCAGCTCATCGGCCAGGGCTTTCTATTTAGTTGTTGCTTCCTCCTCGAAGTATCCAACTCGGTCTCCAAGACTGCCACTTTATTTTTTACCTTGTTAGCGTTGACTTGGCGTAATTTCTCGTCTAACGTCCCCAATGCCTCCAGTTCACTTTTTTAACTTAGCCACTACGGTGGCTGAGTTTTTCTCCAGTGCATTCCCTACAGTCCGGCTCACAACCAGTGATCAACTTAACATTTCCACCAAGCCAACAACGAAATTGTTCATAGAAGTGGCAGCCAATATACTCTCCTATTCAGGGGTGAGAGCAATCTGAACCCCCTGAGTGAATTGAACTTGCTCATCTAAGACCGAGGGGGAGGACGATGACAATCCCACCTCCAAACGAGGTTGGGGTTGAGGCATTTTAGCCAGACACTCCTTTTTCTTTGGATCCACAGGTTGTTTGTGTTTGGCCGAGGGGACTAAGTGATGTGAGTTGATTTTAGGATTGTTCATTTAGGTGACACTTTAGATTTGTGATTGAGGTTTTAAGACAATTAAAAAGTGAAAACCTAAGGAAAATCCTCACTGGACATTAACTTAACCAAGTGGTTAAATAGATGTGAAGGTTCATTTCACAAAGGTAAAAGAAAAACACAATTATATGGTGAAGATGATGACAAGATATGGTGCAAAATTACATAAGGAAAACAAAGAGCAACATGTATAAACCGAATAGACATAAGGAAGCAAAATAAGAACATGTTTATGAATAGAATGGAATGATAATGGAAGGAAAAAGAAAATTAGGAGAAATGGAATTGAGAATGGTTGCACGCCACTTGGATGGTGAAATGACTCCAAGATAAGTGAAGGATGCCGCCACTTGAGAGCTCTCAAACTCACAAGATAAGACTAAGACTAAGAGAACAAGCCTCACTAATCATTCACACACAAAAATGTGTAGAGTAACTTTTCTCTATTTCATTCAACTTCTCAAATACACTAGGTAGGTCTCCTATTTATAGGTGAAGGAGCCTTTGAGAAGAAGCTAAAGAGGTAGGATGGAAAAAGGGAAAAAATGGGCAGCCTTAGGGTTTGACTAAGTCAAACCTGCATCTTAGGCTTGTCCTTCTAGAAACTAGGTCAAAATGCCTTCCAAAAGGGCTAGGAACAAGCTAAAAGGTTACCCCACACTCCCTATTACGCTAAAGTTACCTTATTCTTGTCTATATTTGCTATTTGGACCCCTAAAGTGAGCCCAACTTATATACAACATTTTTCTAATCATTAAAAAGACCAGCAAGAAGAACTTTAGATGCAATGATCTAGGTCCAATTCTCCCTTTGGTGAGCTCTCCACTTTGAGATGACTTCTCATTGTGTAAATTAACATCCTTAGGCATCTCCTTGTTGAATTGATTTGCATCACTAAGTCAATGATAGGTGTGGATGTTTCTCACCTATCAGCTCAACAAATCCCTTTTGTCTTTTGGCAGTCTGTCGCTTCAATTACTTTAGTACATTTACAATTCTAGATCAACGTGCAACATGATTTCTGCAAATTTAGAAAAAAATAAGCACATGGTTAAGGTTTAGGGTTTAGGGTTTTACATAAATATAGAAAGAAAATACATGTAAAACAAAACTTTAATTATTTTTAATCAAGCCTTCTAACAACCCTCATACATGAATGTCTTTATATATATTTTTTTTATCTTAATTGAATGAATTAAAACAATGATGAAATTTTAATTTTTCAGCAACATAAATATTTTTTTTATAATTAAATTTTAATTTTAAAAATATATTTTCCTTATGCGGGGTTGGCCCGTAGGACTATGAGCTACCTCTTATACGAGGCAGACCAGTGAAATGAGCTCATGCTCCTTGTGCGGGATGGGCCAACCCGACATGTATTTTGCGGGCTAAACACGGGGTAGGCCTATACAAGACGGGGCAGCCTGTATTGCCACCCCTAGCCCTGGAGGACCACTAATGAATTTTTGGTGTAATTGGGTAGGAGCAACATTGAGGATCCTAAGGACCTCCATGATAAACTCATCAAATGGAAGGGTTACATGTAAATCATTAAAGAGATAAATATATACTGAGAAGAAGTCATGAGGAGCATTCTCATGACCATGACAGACCTGGTCGGTATGGTTACAACTATCGGCTGCAACCACGTTCGAGGGAGAGTCAAGTTTCAGAATGGAATCTTTAAACATAAAGCCCCCTAAAGTGAGCGAACCCTTAAAACAAGTAGGGATATTTAGGACACATGGATCAACTCACTCGTAATTTGGACAATCGGACAGTCGGCTAGCAAGGTCGACCACCTGATTTGAGCAACCCACATCCCCCACCTCATTATATACAAAATGTGTGCTCCTCGACCCAGGGGCCAAGTGTACCAGTCTGTGCCAAACGCCCTATGTCACTTGGCCTCGGTGACCAACCGTATAAAGAGACATTTAAAGTAGCAACAATAACACTACAAGAAATAATGATGGTAGAGTCCCCAAAAGAGTGAAACAAAGAGCAAAAGAAAAACGTTACATGAGGCTAGCGTGGGATTAACATCCCAATAGAAATGAAAGTTAATCTTTTGGTGGCTATGCATTAGAGACGACCTCAAATGGGACATAAATTTACAAGGTAGTGTTGGCTAAGCCTACATAAAGAAAAATATATTATTTAACTATAGCATAGGTTTTATAATTATAAAGAAGTGGACTTTAACCTAACTTTTTCTTGATTCAAAGCTTTTAATGTATGATAATCATTGGTGGCTTGAAAGTACATGGGATTTTCTTAATCATATTCTTTTAACTTGCACATTGCATAAATTGAAAGAATTTTTGTTCTCTCAATCCATGGAATAATATTCTCTTTCACTTGTTTTCTAAATAATTTCATCTGTTTTTCTCTTGCGCCAATAATTCTTGAATTATGAAATTTCATTATTGCTGTCACAGAAAAAACAACTAATTGTTTTCACGAAACAACCGATTGATTCTCCTCTAACAATATTGTTTTTATGCTGATATAATTCTTTGTGCAGTGTTTCTGTTATTGATTCCTTTTCAACTCTGTCTTGGGTCAATGGTGTATTCATTTTTGCTTTGAAACTAACTTGTTTTGATGCTCTCTTGATCCGTAAAGGAATATATTTTCTTTTTCTTGGAAATTTAAAGAACCTTTTTTGACTAGTTAAATCTTCTTAACACTTTCCATGTGATTTCTATGCTTTGACTGGCATAAAACTGATCCTCCTCTGCACATATTCTCTTTATGGAACAGAACAACCCATCGAATGCCATATTATGCACATGTTTTTTTTACCTCTATATAAACAACCTATTCAGTTGTTCTTTCTCACAAAAATAACCCATTGTTTTCCTCTACTTTTTGTGTGTTATCTCTATTGCGTGATGTCCTTTGATCTTTTCCATGGATTCTACACTTCCTTCTTCCAAGAGGATGAAATCCAGGGCAGCAAAGAGAGGAGGACGTTTGGAGAGTTGGTTTTCAGGTGAAAGTGAGAAGATAGACAAATATCTTCATGAAACTAGTAGAAAATTAATCAACACTCCAAAGATTATATCTTTCAACTGGCTTATGGAACAAAAACTCATGGAAGTGAGTAGTCTCCTTAAAGATCAATTGCTGAAGAGATTTCTTGGGATGAATGGGAACATATACCCAGATCTGGTAAGAGTTTTCTACACCAATCTCCAAATTGTTGGTAACAATATTTGCTCTCATGTGAAGGGAGTAGATATGGAGATTACCCAAGAGGTATAGACTGCAATAACTGGATTGAAGGATGATGGACTGAGGATCAACAAGGGTAACATTGGTGTTGTTGATGAATGCAATTCTACAAGAGTTGTTTAAAAGATCCTCATTCTAGAGTGAGAAATTTTTTTGTTGGGGTATTAAAGTTGAATAGAATGTTTATTGCCTTCATTGTCACATGGATGCTGACTCCTAGAGGAAACAACCATTCTACATTGTCTGAAGAAGATCTTGTTTTCATATATTGCATCATGAACAAGATTAAAATCAACTGGATTCATGTCTTTAAGGAGCACATGTTGAACTCTATAAGGTTATGTGATTATCACTATCCTTATGCTATTTTGATTACTAAATTTCTGCATTATTTTGAAGTAGACTTGGAGGATGAACAATTTGAACTTGTGAAGACTACAAGTGAATTTAATAATGGGTCCCTAAGTAGGATGAGATTCACCAAAGTTAATGGAAGGTGGGTTGGTAACGGTAGTGATCATGTTGGCTCATCAAGTGGTGCACATGTTGAATATGAGGATGAAGATCAACCTCATGTTGATGCTACCGAAGGTGATGCTGAAGTGGAAGCTGGAGAAGATGGTGTTGGTGCTTATGAAGTTGGACAAAGTGCTGGAAACATGGGTGAACGCATCACATCCATGTCACCCTTTGAGAGGTTGATGTTGAGTAGAATGAACAGCTTTGTGGATGAACAAAGGAGTCATCATGAATTTTGTGTGTCTCGTTTTCAGGATCTTGATGAGCAAATTGAAGTTGTCCAGAATCAACTCTTTGAACTCCAGTGTGTGAAAGATGATTGAAGACCTGCGCATGTCTTATGTCTTTTAAATTTGTTGTGTTTAAGATGAACAATTTTATATATTTGTATGCTTTATTTTGCTGAACAATTCTATATTGTTAAACTGTTTTTATAGTCTCTTACTCTATTTGTGAAGACAAATAGGAAAAGAATATGTTGATTTGATTGCTGGTTTATAAAATAAGTACCAATGGAGGTCAACCCTGATCAACCGACACATCAACAATTGAACAACCACTTATAGATATTATTTAGTTCTACTTTGTTTATACAAATATTAAGTGTTATAAGTGTTAGGAGATACAGAGTTCAAATGAGTTACTTAGGATATTTGGATATATAGAATTATGATTATTCAATAATACGGTTGTGAGTGTGGTTCAATTCCCTATCTAGCACCATTTACATCTTTATTTCCCTATCTAACACCCTTTTGTTTTTATTTCCTTATCTAGCACCCTTTTGTTTTTATTTCCCTATCTAGCACTTTTTTATTTTTTATTTCCCTATCTAGCACCATTTTAAAAATAAATAAATAAATAATAAATTATTATTTTTTTAATAATTTTAATTTTGAATGCATTAAAAAATAAATATTTTTAATGTTTAAAA
>Ga0123342_1008186_pt1 | contig 13339 bp, 3 predicted proteins | sample Turbeawhitnodule_FD_89960 | JGI IMG/M metagenome (GOLD analysis project Ga0123342, IMG submission 89960) | Root nodule microbial communities of legume samples collected from Mexico - Turtle bean Mexico white nodule | ecosystem: Host-associated > Plants > Roots > Nodule | place: Mexico: Nepantla...
GAAATATTAATTAGTTTAAAGATATTTAAGTTAATTAAAATAATTAGTATTATATTATTTAATTTCTATTACATTATATATAATAATAAAGTATATTTTTGTCCATGTGTAAAAAAATAATAATAAAATGATTATTATTTTTGTAAACTAATAACATTTTAATTCTTGTTAGAATTTAAATATTTAAATAAATTTTGTATTCTCATTAATAAAATCAAAATCTAGATTATTATTATTATAAATATATAAATATATTTTTAGGTATATAAGTATTTTTATGTTATTAAAAATATATTTAATATTTTTTATTATTATGAATATATTAAATATTTTTTGAATATTTACAGTTTATTTAGAATAAAATTAAGTGATTTTAATTTATATTTATTATTGTTACGTAAATATATTTGAAATAAAATATATTTAATATTTTATTATATGTGTATTTCTATTTAAAAAAAATATAATGTGAATAATTTATAGTAAATATTGTAATAGAATAAGGGTATACAGCTATTTTACATATTTATGAAGCACTTTCTCTCTTCTCCTCTTAATTTCTCCGCTATTTTGTGAAGATGCATTTGAGCTCCTCTCTCACTCTTCCGCGCCCACTCACCTTCTCTCATATGCAGATCCAAACAAAGGAACCTACTCACTTTCTATCTTCAGCAACAGTACATGTGTTGAAACAAACACACCCTAAGAGAATTTTACTTTAAGATTGTGAAAGAACATTCTATAAATGTTGAGAATTAAATCTTCTTGTTTTTACAGAAACAAAAAGTACATCTTCTGAAATAAGAAAGGTGGTTTGTTTATGAAGTAGATTCTTATGAAGTTTATAACTTCACATGTATATTTATAGATTTTTTTTTTTATAGTTTTGGTGAATAAATAAGAGATATGATTGATTATATAATATTTATCATTCAATCAATTAGTATTATATATATATGTGAAAAAATATTTGAGTTATATGTTTGTATTTGACTTTATTCGATTGTATCCGATTTAATTGAATTTTATTTAATTTGATTGGATTTTATTATATTATGCATAATTTCATATATCTTAAATATAGATAAGTATATAGATCTTGAAACTCGGAAACCATAAATGAAATGTAGGTGAATCGATTAAATGAATGAACAAACTTTAGTTTTTAATGCAAATAAATACAAAATTATAATTTTCGAGATCGACCTTTTACAATCTTTCATGGAACAAGTTTATTCGACTTGTTTAATATGACTTTATTTATTATTGGCATAACATCCAACGAACATTAATGAGGGGTTTTCAAAATTAATGATGGTTTTGTTACTTCTTTATGTCGTGGCTAATGTTTCTTTATTCATGTCACGTTGTCTTAGGATATGACATTTGGATTTTTTTTTCTTTGCGATCGAGTGAAATGGTACAAATCTTTCACCTTCCTTTACAAGGCTTTGTAAACCCTTTGCATTTGTATTTGTGCAAACACTCGCTTTTCGCCTTTCATTTTTCTCTTCAAAGGTACACTTTTAATGGCTTTCCCTTCTCTTTTTTTATTCTTGTAATAAGGATAGTCTTTTGTTCAATAGAGAGGTCTTAAAGATTGGGCACCCTTTTTTTTTTATCAATACCATAGTGGTTTTTGTGCACCAGTGACCAAAAAGCGATTATATTATCAATGTTGATAGAAAAACCTTAATTTTGACATCACTACCTCCAATTTGGGTTTCTTTGCTTTGGGTATATATTATAATAATCATCATATGACAAAAGTAGATGTCAAGAGCAAATTGACCAACATGTTTCGATTATTTTTGTCAAAATTCCTAGTTTTCTCGCCGGAAATTTATGCCTCCGATTCTTGTAAGTTGATTGTATTGTTGTCAATGATGAAGGAACACTTGTAATTTCGAGTTGTGTTGGTTTTGTCTTCTCATTTTTAGTGACAGTGGTGGTGGTTGCAATGATAGTGGAGAAACTCTTATCGTTGTTGCATGCTTTTGATATGAGAGACACTTAGTCTTATTTTAACATCTTTTATGAATGAAAAACTAATATATATTGTTGCATGGCATAGCGTCAACGAAATCAATGCTACATGGAGTTGATATAGTGTCAACTTAGTCGTTCATTTGATTCCTCATTAGGGTACTTCATTTCCTACTCAAAGTTGCTACCTTTGGTCAAATCATTGTCTCTGATCTTCATTATGATTGTTGGATATGATTTTGCTCAATTATTCTTTGTGAATATTTGAATACTTTACAACTTTTGATATGTTCTTTTGAGCATAGTAGTTTCGCTAAAACAAATATTAATATTGTATCATAAAATATAAATTTGTATTCTAAATTGTACCATTCGAAATATAAAATTTATATTTTGAATTTAATTATCAAGATTTAATTTGTATTTTAGATTTTAACTTTCATAACTAAATATAGAACTGAAACTCAAAAATGCAAAAATAGAAGGGTAAATCTAGAATATTTAAATTTATGGAGGTGCAAGTTGAAATCATGGGCTGCAGGAAGAAAGACCATGTTTGAATGAAACTGAAGAAAAGGGTTTGTATAGCTTCTATTTACACCCATGTTTAAAAGTTTTATCCCCTATTCTCATATGCTTTTAACTATGAGAGCACATGTAAAAGCCCAAACTGATTTTGTTATTCCCTTCACCCAAATTACTATTTCAAATTCCATATTTCATAAATAAAACAATTATTTTTTTCTCTTCTAGTTCAGAATTGACCCCGCTACATTTTAAACACATGGTTAATTAAATTAAAGCCTAAGCATACTCTATATACAATTATCCTTTTAAATTGTTTTGCACACTTAAATTCAGAACTATACCAAATAAACACACACTTCTATTTCTATTATTATTATTATATAAAAACTATTTTGTAAAGAATTTTTTTTAATAAATTTATAATTTCATAATAATTAATGCACTACAAGAAAATCATCATTAAATACAAACTAATTTTAAAGAAAAAAATAATTAGTTGATATAGTAACTAAATTAGAAACCATTTTAAAAACTAAAAAAATTATTGGTTTCTAAATTTGTTTTTATTATTGATAAATAGTTTATAAATTAGTTGGTATCTAATTAGCTACTAAAATTTTTGTTACCAAATTTAGAATATAAATAATTGGTAGTTAAAACTTTGGTAGCTAATTAGATACCAATTTAAAAATTATTTATCAATAATATAAATTAATTTAGTAACCAATAATTTTTTTAGTCTTTAAAATTGTTTTTAGTTTAGTCACTATAGCAACTAATTATTTTTTGTCTTTAAAATTAGTTTTTATTTAATGATTTTCTTGTAGTGATGTATGTAAATTGATAAATTTTATGATAAATCAATAATTTATACACTTAATATTATTTCACATAATTATTATGAGTTAATTTAAATTCAATTATATATTTAAAACATATTATTCTGAATTATTATTATTATTGTTAACAACTATATTTTTAATGTAAAAACAAATTGAAACGTAAAATACTGTGTAAATGTATATATTTACTGCATATAATTAAATATTATATTTAATATACATTTTTAACATAATTTTATTATATATATATATTAAATGTATGATTAATATATATTAAAGTTCAAATGATGAATAGTTAATTGAAACCGATTTCTTGTGATATTACTATTATCCTTATCTTGCAAGATAATTTTTTGAAAATGGCCAAGGGTTACTAAATAAATAAATAAATAAAAAGAGAGAAAAACCTTATAAGAAAAGAAAAAGAAGGCTTAAAATTAGTCAAATATGACTCTCTCTTTTTTAGTCTGTTAATAAAATTATTAAAATTAATTTGTTCACATTTTTTAACTGTTCTTTTTTTAGTTTTAATAGTAAATCAGAGTTAGTTTAGTCTTAAAAAATGAAAAATATTAATTCTTATAATTAAGGTAACACGATGTATTTTAAATTAGAATAATAATATTTTTATTGCTTAATTACGTAATTCACTTAAATAATTATTTTTATTTGATATAAATAAGATAATTATATGTATTATTAATAATTTGATTTTAAAATTGTATTTATAATAAATATAGTTATAACTTACGCAGATAATTATAATGTATTTTCAACATATTGATTTTAATATTGTAATTTCAAGAAATTGTATAATTACTTTCTAATATCATAAATATAGCATCTCAAATAACCAAAGTATAAACATTCATCAACTATTTTACTATACATATACATGACGACAATTTAGTTACCAAATTACCAACAAGAGGTTTATAAAATAAAATATTTTTAAATGGGATATATATATATATATATATAATATTCTAAATGTAAGTATAGAAGTGTTTCTTATAAGTTATAACTCTACTGTGAGTACTAAATATAATCACAAACCTAAACATATTATTAATCATTGTATAAAGATATGACCAAAGTAATTATGTATAATTCATTTCAAAACAGGTAACATCAACGAGGAACCTATGAGACTCGGACATTCTCTTAAATAACGTGTCCGTGTCGGACACACATATTAGATATCAACACTCGTAAGACACGTATTGGTGAAGTGTACCAAATTCAAAAAATATTTGTAGAATTTCTAACAATTCTAATACATAATTTTAAAAAAGAAAAATACATTAATTTTATAAAAAATCAAGCTTATTGTATGATTTTTTATTACTATTATAAAAATAAGGAGCAAATCCTTCTAAACAAAGCATGAAAAACATCTTTCTGATAAAAAAAAATCTGGAACATACTTATGCACATAAATTTTTATTTATAAATCATAAATTCATAATTATATAATATATAGATTTGTGTCCCCGTATCCTACATTTTAGAGATTATACGTATCTCCGTATATGTATTTGTGTCGTATTAGTGTCTGTGTATGTGTTACATAGGTTGAAACACCCTAATATGCCTCATTTTATTTTATTTATTCTTTGCTGATAAAAAAAACTAAGTTATAGACTAACATGACTATGATATATTATTTTATATTTTTAGTACTGTTATAGAAAAACAATCATTACTTTTTTTTTTATGTTTATACAATTTAAAACTAATAAAAAATAAAGGTATTTATAGTGTATTATTATTTTTTTCACTAATCATTCTTTACGTATAACCGATAAATATATAATATTTAAAGAAGCTAATTACCACTACAAACAAATAAATAGAAATCAATTTTAGATAAAAAAATAATTACTTGTTATAGTGACTAAAGTAGAGACCATTTTAAAGACTAAATTTTTTTTTTGTTTTTAAATTAGTTTCTATTATTGTTAAATGGTTTCTAAATTGGTATCTAATTAGCAACCAAAGTTTTTGTTACCATATTTCAAATATAAATAATTGGTAGTTAAAACCTTGGTAGCTAATTAGATATAACAATTTAAAAACCATTTAACAAAAATAGAAACTAATTTAGAAACCAATTTTTTTTTTAGTTTTTAAAATAATCTCTTATTTAATTACTATAGCAATTAATTCTTTTTGGTCTTTAAATTTGATTTTTATATAATGTATTTCTTGTAGTGTACTATGCTTAAAAAAAAGAATTCAAATAATATATTAGAGATTAAAAAACTATACGTTATCAATTTTTTACAAAAAAGTATTAAATATATAACTTGATTACACTTGAAAATAATGTAACTGTTGTATTTTGTAGTTTTAGTATTAAATGAATTACAGTAATATAAGAAATAAAAAAACACAAGCAAAAATAAATAAATAAATAATATTTAAAGTAACAAAAAATTATAAAACTAAAACAAGAAATGTATAATAATGAACATGTCGCTTCATTTTAATTTGGTAATTATTCGATTTTTAATTGCTCACTTTTGATAAGGATACTATTAAGTATATTAGCCTTGCTCGATTAATAAAAATTTATTTTATTTAAAAAACAATGAGTAATAATTTCATTATGGTAAAAAATAAAATTTCCAAAACATTTAATTCTGAGTAAATAATTTCCTTTTATTATTAAATATTAAATATAAACGGTTCTGAAACTTTAAATTTTGACAGAAATAATTCATTTATTATTATTATTATTATATCTATAAATATCAAATAAGCATTCAATAAATTCATTATATTAATAAAAAATAATTAATGACAATATTCAAATCATTTTTGTTAATAATTTTTTTATTTTAAAATATGTTCTATAAACTATTATAAAAAGTTTATAAAAGTTTATTTACGAGTCAAAGAATATTAAAAATAATAAAATTTTATCTTCTGTAAAGAGATTTAAAATTTAATAAATAAAAAGGTAAAAGTCCATATTTTAAAAAAATATATGATTTGAAGTAGTGTTTCATAAAAGAAATCTACAAATTAGTAAAAATAAATGTATCACACATTACTAATAATCAAACAATTTTTTCAACTATACAAAACGAAAAGTTGGAAGTTAACTTAATAAATCTCATGTTAAACATAACTAAATAATTTTTAAATTTTATATTAATAAATGTATGTTTATTATAAATTTCATGACAAAATGGATACTTTATATCTTAATTTATATACTTAATATTAATTAAAATAATTATTTAAATTAATTATATATTTAAGAAGTTATATTCTAAATTAATTTTTATTTATAATGTTAAATATTACTGTAAAACCTGATATTTAAAATAAGTTGGCATGAATCATAACATATATCATCACATAAAACATAATATTAAAAGAAAAAAACCACAAAGACTAAACCAAACTCTCTAAAGTAACCTAAACAAAACTATTACGAATGAAGATATATTTTTGATGAAATCATTGAAAAATAAAACATAACTTTTGCATTAATTATGTAACTATATTAATAAATATTTATTAGTTTATTACTTAATTATTAAATATTATATTTAATATTTATTAATGTATGAACAGTGTATATTAAACTTCAATTAATAAATTATTAAAAATATTAATTTTTTTAATATATCTATACAGGAAAAATAGGAAATAATTTATCACTTATTATTTTTGAAATATATGTTTACTTATTTTGAATCAACAAATGTTTATAAACAAAAGTTACTTTAAGAATATTATTAAAAAAAATTAATAAAAAAGATATCACAGTTAATGGATTTAAATATAATATAATTTTTAACTATATTTGAAAAAAACATGCATAGTTGACACCATTATGAAACATTGATATTTTCGTTAAAATGACGCGTCAAAAACCATTAATAATCGATACAAGCGAATCATTATCATCAATGCTAAAGTAAATGTCATAACAAAAAAATGAAAAATACTAAAATCTTATGTAGAAACAAAAACTTCCGATAATCAAATTAAACTTAGGAAAGGTTAAACTTTTTTAAAAAAAGTGTACCGGTATGGCGAATCGACACCATGACGTGTCTCAGTCTCCCTGTTCGAGATGACCAAGACACACGCTGATGTGTTTCAGCCTGTCCGGCCGAGTCGACCAAGATACCACGGACGGCAAAGCCGACCAACAAATATAACCATTAACGTTCAAACCAAGGTTAGTGAAGTTAAACTATCATTACGGATTAGGTAATGCAACCCTAAGTATGATCCATTTCACTGATCTGAGTGTCGATCTGTGTCCTATTTATTACTGTGCACCTATCTAAGTGTCGATCACCCGCTTTACTGACTTGAGCGTGTGTCTTCTGCAGGTACCCCCATTCAGTGCTCACCCGAGACCGAGAGCCAAAGAGGAGACACGAAGAAGAGAAGGATCCCAGCCAAACACCTAACATGACCGAAATAAGAAGACAAAGACTTTAATAATTTTCTATATATTTTTTTTATAAAAAATAAAAATAAATAAATAAAAGGTATTTCAGATACCCTCAGTCCTTATACAAAATATAAGTTTAAGTACGTTTTTGTCCGACCTCAATACACAAACAACTTAAAACTAACCTCTTTAACAAAACCTACATGATAAAGATGAAAATTAACATCATCAAAACCCCCACTATTCATCAGCTAAACTACCTAAAAAAATTTCACAGACTTCATCAGTTATATTCAACCATGTTATACATATTAAATATATTTATTGAGATAAATACATTCAAAAAATCACGAAATATATATACTTAATAATCATAAACTAGATTGATTAATTTTGATCAACTATACATAAACCAAAATGTTCATTGAACTTTATGAAGTAGATATACATGATTCACCATTAATAATTAGATATATGCAACTAAGAAAATTACTTTGATCACTGTGAATGAAGATTATACATAATTAATAAATTAGTGAAAGCATTGATGAAATAAAAAAAGTGATTAATGAGGTTGTGTATATAAACTGAAAAGGAAGAGATGCAGCATTTCATCTTATTGCAGTGTGAAGAAGACAACATGGCCACAACCCCCAAATCACAATGCATTTGTTTTTTTGCCCTAATTCTGATAGGAGTAATCTTTGATCTGTTCATCTTCTCCGAAGCCACTACTCTCGAACTCATTCACACTGATTCCCCTCTCTCTCCCTTCTACGACCCTTCACTCACCAACTCCGATCGCTTGCGCAGTGCTTTTCAAAGCTCGTTGAAGCGCGCGAAACGTTTCAGAGTCCCTGTTGCTAACCTTAACCATGGCAGCACACAGTCTCCTATGACAACCGACATTGCATCATACTTAATGAAATTCTCCATCGGAACTCCACCGGTTGAAGCTTTCGGCATAGCTGACACCGGCAGTGACCTCATATGGACGCAGTGCCTCCCATGCAAACAGTGCTACAACCAAACTGCTCCTCTCTTTGACCCTTCCTATTCCAAATCATACACCAACTTGCCATGCAATTCCTCGTTCTGCAGCCCAAGATCTATAAATCATCCAGAATGTGACCAGAATGGGTCGTGTGTGTATCATTATTCTTACTATGATCATTCTCACACCGGGGGAAACCTTGCCACTGAAACCCTAACCATAGGCGAGGAAAACCCTATTACTTTTCCCAACACTGTGTTTGGGTGTGCACACGACAGTGGTGGCACGTTCAATCCCATGGCGACAGGAATCATTGGTCTTGGTCGTGGCAACCTTTCGCTGCTTTCTCAACTTGGTATCAGAAAGTTATCTTATTGTCTTGCTCCCAACAACATGAACTCCACCAGCAAGATTGTGTTCGGTGAAGATGCTGTGGTTTCTGGTGCTGAGGTGGTGAGCACTCCTTTTAGAGTGGATTTTGCTCCTGAGTACATAATCACGTTGGAGGGTTTGAGTGTGGAGGGAGATAGGGTTGAGTTTGAGTCTGGAAGCAATGTGAGTGAGGGAAACATGGCCATTGATTCTGGAACAACGCTTACTTTACTGCCAGAAGCCATTTATGATGGTTTGGTGGCTGCTTTGGACAGGAGAATAAAGGCTCCAAAGGGGAAGGATCCAGATGGTGTTCTTGGTCATTGTTATGAATTTGCTGACCAGAACGTTTCGTTTCCCATAATCACAGCACATTTCAAGGGAGCAGATGTGCAGTTGATGGGGATTAATACGTTCTATTGGGTGAGTGAGAAAGTGGTGTGTTTGTCCATGATTCCTAGTAAAGTTGGTTTCTTTGGGAACATTGCTCAGACGAATTTCTGGATTGGATATGATCTTGATGCTGCTACTGTCTCCTTTAAGCCCGCTAATTGTTCCCTCTGATTTCTCTATTTCTTATATCTTTTATGTCAAAATTTCACTAAATTATTATTGGATCACCGATAAATTTGTCAATCAAATATCTTTTCTGTTTGTTTTTTTATTATGATTGATGTTTTGATCCTCTGATTTGTCTTTTTTTTTTTCGATTTAGTCTACTTGCAGTTGTAGTCTGGTAGGGTGAGTTGAGTAGGTATTTAAAAGGTTTTGGTTAGTTTAGTAGTTATCGTGATGTTTTTTATATGGATTGGATCTCTCTAAAGCGGTTCTTATGTATATATTATTTAGTGTTGATAAAAAGATAATATCTTTGACTTTTTATTTCATTGGATAACTCCACTAAATGCAATTTCAACTCACACTCGTCTAGTCTAACCAAGATTGTAATCAAGATGTGCAATGTTGGGTTTGAATGAGGTAACAAATAATTATAAAAGATTTCACTGATTTAGTTAACTTAAAGTTTTCTTCACCATTGGTTGCTTGGAATAAAACTCCAATGCCATTAAAATTTAATTAATTTCACGCGGTTTGATTTCACATTACATTAATGAATAATTTATCTGCTCGCATCAGTTATCTATTACATAATTTACTATAAATTTACAATTATTTAAGATTTTAATTGTCAACAAATTTAATTACAAAATTAAATTTAATGAGAGCATGTAACACTACATAAAATTATCAAATAGAAACTCATTTTTAGAGACCAAAATAATTAGTTGCAATAGTAACTAAATTATAGACCATTTTAAAAACTAAAAAAAAAATTATTTCTAAATTAGTCACTATAGCAATTAATTATTATTTTTGTCTCTAAAATTGATTTTTATTTCATGATTTTCTTGTATGTAATTTTGATATTAAAAAAAAAAAACTAACCCTTTATTACATTTATTTATCATATTTAAAGTAACCGAGACAAGAATACTTTTCAGAAAAAAAAAATCATTTAATTTCGTTAACTCCACATTAAGAAAAATAATTAAACTTGTTAAAAAAACATCTATAACCGAAAGAAACTTAAGCTAGGAAAACAATTAACGTATAAATATGTTAAATAAAGAAATATGATATAAAATATAAACAAATAGAACAATTAACATGTACTTATTATATAAGAAAAATATTTTAATTGGTATTAGCTGGCAGTAAGATGTATGTAATTATTTCCGAAATTTTAATTTTGGATAGACACTGATTTGTGTAACACCCAAAAATATTATTAGGAGAGATAGATTCAATAGTGAGTCTGTAATAATTCAAACGAATCCTACACAATAGATAATGGCAGTAAAAAAAAAGTGTCAAAACACAGGTGCAATAGAAACCGATTTTAAAAACTAAAAATTATTATTATTATATTGACTAAATTAGATACTATTTTGAAAATTATTTAATAATAATATAAACTAATTTATAAATTATTTATTAATAGAAACTAATTTAAAAATTATTTATAATAATAAAAATTAATTTAAAAATTAATATTTTTTTAATTTTTAAAATGATATTTAATTTAATCATTATAGCAATAATTTTTTTAAATTAATTTTTATTTAATAATTTTATTGTAATGTGTGGTTTAACATTTTCAGTTGTTTTAATTATAGAACAATGATCATTCTTAAGTATTTGATATATTAGACATTAAACTCATTACTTTTAACTTTATTGCATGTTTATGGTAGATTTATATTGTTTAAACTTAGTTATTTTTAGACTGAGTGTTAATTCAACTTTAAATTTAAGTATTATTTTTATATTGCTTCAAGTTTAATAAACTTGTAAAAAAAATAGATGAAGCTTGTATAAACTAAAACTTCATGATTTTGTTGTTATTAATTATTGTTGTTGAACATTATTACAGAATTTTTTGAATTTTGTTAACTAATTTATTTTTTATCTCTAATTATGTGTATTTTTAAAATTATTAGTGCAAATATCTATCAGTAATTAAATGAAACAAATCTCTACATTTTATTCACAAAAATATTCGTAGGTAATTTTGAAAGATATATCTGTCATCCATTGCACCAAAAATATCCATTTATGTAACTTCCGATAATTATATCCGTTGATAGTTTCCAACATATCAATATATATTTTTACAATGTTTCCTACAAATTATCCAGTAATTAGTGATCAACATAAGTTTCATTTATAATATTTATTGACAAGACAGTTATGGATGGGTTTTTAGTCATTGATAATCCGTTGAAAAAATATACTTATTGATAAATTTTTCTTATTATTAACAGATTCAATTGTCAATTTTTTTATATTAATATAAAAATAGAGTGTGGGTCGAGAAAAATAAGCAGTTACCGAAGATGATGTAAATGAAATATAAAAGAGTGAGAACAAATATAAGTGAAGAAACCCTTTGAGACATTTACTAATAATGTTTTAGTATTTTTATTTTAGGTTGAGGGTTAATGCAATTTTTAATTAATTATTTAATTAAAACTAATTAAATCCTTTTTTTAATTTTATAAAATTTGTTAAATTAATATTTCAATTAATTATTTCAATTTTTTTAAAACAAAAAATAAACATTTAAAAAAAATAGTAATTATAACTTTAAAACAAGTTTTTATAATCAAAATTATGTTAGGTTAAAATTATGTCACATTGATATTTTTTTTTTATAAAAAGTTTTAGGTATCACTATGCACTTGACATCTCAGCTAGGTTAACACTTCAAGTAACAACAATCATTTGCCATCACATGAAAAAAAATATTATTAAAAATAAGAAAAAAAAGAAAGAAAATACAAAAATATGGGGACTAGACTAAAACCCATATGTTAACAAAAACAATACATAGGTAGATTATACCTATTCATCAAGAATTTTAAGAACAGACTAGCTGAGAGTCTATTATACCAATGAAATGATTCTCTATGAATAAATCCTAAATTAGCCAACTTATCAGCACACACATTCCCTTCACGAAAATATGAGTAACCCTAAACCTGATTGTCCCACAAAAATTAAGACAAATATTCCATTGATTCTGAAGCATCCACGGAACATTAGTCCTAGTAGTAAACGCAACACAAACCAAGGCAGAATCATATTCAAGTCATACATTAGTAAGTCCCATTTTTTGAGCTTCCTCCGTAGCATGTATAACTCCATAAAACTCAGCAAACAAAGCAGTCTGAACTTCAAGAAACGCTGAAAAAGCACCAATAAATTCTCCCATACTCCCACGAAAAATACCTCCACAAGTAGCAAGACCAGGATACCCTCTAGCAGCCCCATCAGTATTAATTTTAACCCAGCCAGCCTGGTGAAGGAAATTTCCATCTAATAGGAAGAGGACGAAGAACTTTACCACTACGAGTCTTGATATCGAAAAAATTAATCACGTTGAAGTCCAACATATCATTCTTCATTGAAGCTTTAGACGAATTTCCCATTAGACACGCTAAATCTTTAATTATCGAAACAGCCTTAGAAACTTCAATCTTATCCTGAAATCTAGCATAATTCATCTATGCCATATCATCCATATAGAAAAGGTTATCACCGCAAGCTTAATCAATTTAACCAAAGGACTACCATCACTCTTAATAAAAGAAAGTAGATCATCCTTATTAGAGAAATGAGAAGTAAGAAAAA
>Ga0123342_1008187_pt1 | contig 13339 bp, 19 predicted proteins | sample Turbeawhitnodule_FD_89960 | JGI IMG/M metagenome (GOLD analysis project Ga0123342, IMG submission 89960) | Root nodule microbial communities of legume samples collected from Mexico - Turtle bean Mexico white nodule | ecosystem: Host-associated > Plants > Roots > Nodule | place: Mexico: Nepantla...
CATACTTACACCTTCATTCATAAAACATAAATTTCTATTTTATTCTAATTTTCATAAATTCACACAAGTATGCAAAATAAAAACAACATTCAATTACCCTTCCGGATTGTGTAATCCATAAGTAAAATAGTACCTTCCAGATTAGATAATTCGTAATGCATTTCACAACTTCAAAGTGACTTCCGGATTGTTTAATCCATAAGTCAAATTAAAACAACAAATTGCATTCCGGATTACATAATCCATAAGTCATATTTAAAGTTCTAAAATGACTTCTGGATTATGTAATCCATAGTTCATTTTGTACCAGATTACACAATTCAGAAAAGTGAGTATGTTTGTTCCGGATCCGGTTTACCTCCGATTTAACTAATCCGGATCACTTTAATGTTGTCTTACGGATTGTAAAAACATTCCGGATTATAGGGGTGGATAACATGAAGTTCATTGCACGGATTATACAATCCGGTGATCTAGCGGATTAACCCAATCCGGGGAAATAAGTGTTTAAAGCACCGAAGACTTACCTTACAATGACGAACTGAGAATACGAGCCGTGAAGACCACCCACCACCACCACGGTTACCACTGGCACTACCACCACAAGCACCACTATCACCACGACTACGGAAAGCAGCAAGCACCAAACACCAAACACCTTCGTTTTCACTATGCAGAGAAAGGTAAAACAAATTTTCTATTTTTATCTCTTTTTACTGAAGGACAATTTTGGAATTTTAAAAGTGTATGGAGGTGGCTGAAGAAGGGATGGAGGTGCAGGAAGAAGCACTCTCAGAATGTGGGGTGGGGGAGTCATTGGGTTCATACCCAATTGTTGACATGGCAGAACACGTAGGGTTTCTTGTAGCTTGTGACGCTGGCTTGGGCGGACATGGAGGATCTTACGAAGGTGGCTTCGAAGAAAAGGCGATCAATGAAGACTCTCTGCCTGAACCTATTGCTCCGACAATGACTGTTGTCTTGTCTCCGACGGGGTGTTGTTTGCGTGTGCCTTCGAGCAGCGTGGCCACAACGGAAGGTGGCGGTTCTGTTTCCGCTACCTTCCTTCCAGCAACGGCAACAGACTCGTCACCGGTTGGGCGTCGTTTAGGTGAGTCGACGTGCGATGAGGCGACGGAGATGCTTGAGTACTGCGACAAAGGGATGAAGGTCGCAGTCGGACGGGGAGCGTTTTGCGGCAATCCTATGGATGGTACGTTGGTGTTGGGTGGCACAGTCGAAGCAGTGGATGGAGGGGAACTGGACGGTGGTAGTCGGAGCGTCGGGACGGGGACAACAGGGACGTGTGAGATGGTGTTTCTGGTGACGTCAGCAAGCAGAAAGAGACTTGGCAAGGCGTTGTCTTCCTTAGAAACCATTCTTAAGAATCTTAATACCGAATCGGAGGATAATCTTGTGAACTGCCCAGTGTTTTTTGTGCCAGAATTGTGGTCTTGCAAAGGTGGAAATGACGGTTTATTGACAATAGGGAGGAAAGCTTTATCTCCTTCGTCAAAGGTTATGAGGTCAGAAATTTCTATCTCATCTATTTCTGATAATGATGTAAGGAACTGTAATAGTCGTTTTTGGTTGGAAAATGAGGAATCTGAAGCCCAAAAACTTTGGAACATTGGAAAAGATTTGGGGTTGTCGTTTGATGGGAAGGAAGAAGTGGTTTTAAAAAGTTTGCAGGCTTTGGAAGTTCGGGACAAAGGCAATATGAATCTTAAAAGGAAGGAGTGTGTAGTGTCTGATGATGAAAATAATTAGTCTGGATGTTAGGGGGTTAGGAGGAAACAAAAAAAGAAGATATCTAAAAGAGTTGATTTTCAAAGAACAAGTAGGAATGGTGTGTATTCAAGAGACTAAGTGTTCTGAGTTTGGAAAAGAGAATTGCTTTAATATGTGGGGATCCAATGAAATTGACTGGGTTGAAAACGGGGCTATCAATAATGCAGGTGGGATTATTACGGTATGGAGAAGGAGTTGTTTTCAATTATCAAGTTTTTTTAATAGGAATAATTCCTCGATTATTGAAGGAGAATGGAAGGTTGGTGACGGAGTAAGACTCACTATTGTGAATGTTTATAGCTCAGGTTCTTTGAAGGAAAAGAAATTGATTTGGGATGAGATCAATGCTTGCAGAGCAAGTCAATTAAACAAGATTTGGTGTGTTGTAGGGGACTTCAACTCAATTATAACAAAGGAGGAGAGAAAAAGCTTGGTTTCTGGTTCGAATTACAGTAGAGAAATACATGGTTTTAATGAATTTATTGAAAAGGCTGAATTATTGGACATCCCAATGGTTGGTCGGAAATTCACTTGGTACAAACCGAATGGTATGGTTAAAAGTAGAATTGATAGAGTTCTGGTTTCTAAGAAATGGATGGAAGTGTGGCCGAACAGTAAGCTAGCAAATCCGTACCCAATCATTTTGTTTTGGTAATTAAAGACTATTGCCCAAACTGAGGTACGAAACCTTTCTGTAGTTTGGATATCTGGCAAAAGGATAGCAGATTCAGAGACTTTGTCCGTTGTAAATGGCTTAGTTATGAAGTTCATGGTAGAGGTCTGTTTGTGTTAAAAAAAAATTGAAGAAGCTAAAAGCTGATTTAAAAATGTGGAATAGAGAAGTGTTTGGCGATGTTAACCAGGCAGAGGAGATTTTAAAAAATAAAATTCAGGAGTTAGATGTACGCGATGATGTTGGAGACTTAGATGAGGAATGTAGACTAGAGAGGAGGTCTTTGTAAGCAGAACAAAACGAAAATGCTTTTAGACAAGAAGCGGTTATCCATCAGATAGTCCGTCTTAAGTGGTTGAAAAATAGTGACCTTAATTCAAAAAAATTTCATTCGGCTGTTAAATGGAGGAGGGTGAGAAATGAGATTAATGGTTTTTTTGTTGATGGTCGTTGGTGTGAAGATAAGGAGGTGGTTAAAGATAAGATCAGAGATTTCTTTAAAGCTAGGTTTGAAGGTGTAGTTGGGCTTCAAGTCAGATTGGATAATGTGTCCTTTAATTCTATTTATGTTGCTGACAATAAGATGTTGGTCAGTCCCTTCTCTGAAGAGGAAGTCAAGGATGGTGTTTGGAGTTATGATAGCTTGAAAAGTCCTGGACTAGATGGTTTTAACTTTGAGCTCATTAAGTTATGTTGGGAGTTTTTTAGGGATGATATTCTTTTGGCTGTAAATGATTTTGCTAGCTTTGGAAAATGACCTAGGGTGACGAATGTGTCGTTTGTGTGCTTGGTCCCTAAGTTGGAGAATTCACAAAACCTATGCGATTTCAGACCTATTTCTTTGGTTGGGTGTTTGTATAAAATCGCATCGAAGTTACTTTCTCTAAGGCTTAAAAAGGTGATGAGTCAAATTATTGACTCAAGACAGTCTGTGTTTCTCGTCGGTAGGGGAACCTTGGATAGTGTGCTAGTGGCCAATGAGGTGTTAGAGGAGGCAAAAAGGAAGAAGAAAAGTTGTTTGTTTTTCAAAGTGGGCTATGAGAAGGCTTATGATTCGGTGAGGTGGGAGTTCATCAGTTACATGCTTGAAAGATTAGGTTTTTGTGAACAATGGATTGCTTGGATTAAATCTTGTTTGGAGTCTGCGACTGTATCTGTGTTGGTTAATGGCAGCCCAACCAAGGAATTCGTTCCTTCAAAGGGATTGAGACAGGGTGACCCCTTAGCCCCGTTTCTGTTTCTTATTGCGGCTGAAGGTCTAGCAGGAGTGGTAAAGAATGTTGTTATGTCTGATCTAGTGGAGAATGTGGAGGTTGGGACGAATAAGGTTAAAGTTAATATGCTTCAGTATGCAGACGATACTTTGTTCTTTTGCAAAGCGTCTACCAAAAGTATTTTCAGTTTAAAAGCTATATTGTTGGCTTCAGGTGAATTTCTTGAAGAGTAGTATTGGAGGTGTGGGGGTTGATGCTTATTCGATTAGGTGCTTCGCAAAAATGCTTAATTGTGATGTGATGAAAACTCCTTTCAAATATCTTGGGATGCCTTTTGGGGGGTATCATAAGAAGGAAGCGTTTTGGGACGGGGTGGTTGAGAGGTTAAAGACGAGATAGGGAAGGTGGAAAGGTAGACTTATTTTGATGGCTGGGAAGATCTGTCTAATTAAGTCCGTTCTTTCGGCTATTCCTTTGTTTTTATATGTCTTTGTTTAAAATTCTTGATGTTGTTGTGAATAAGATTGTGAAAATCCAGAGGAATTTCCTATGGGGTTGGGGGTCTAGTGGGCGAAAGATTGCGTAGGCTTCTTGGGAGAAGGTGTGTGAGCCACATGAAGTTGGTGGTCTTGGGGTTATTAACATTAAACTTTTCAATGTTTCCTTATTGGGAAATTGGATTTGGAAGTTGGGTAATTCCAAAGGCGCTCTGTGGAAGGAGGTGTTAGATTCCAAGTATGGGGGTTGGAGAAATATGAAATGGCCCATTTCAAACAAGAATGAGTCTTTTTGGTGGCGGGAGCTAAAAGCAATTTGGTCGATGAAGCAGTGGGGTGAAAAGTTCGATGACCATATTAAATGGGAAGTTGGTAATGGGAAGGGAATTATGTTTTGGGAAGACAGTTGGGTGGGTAACTTTGTTTTGAAAAATAAATTCCCGAGGTTGTTCTCTCTGTGTGGGGATAAAGATTTGTTGTTGGAGCACTGTGGGGTTTGGGAAGAAGGAGTATGAAGTTGGAAGTTAAGGTGGAGAAGAAATCTGTTTGAGTGGGAGAAATCTCAGGTATGCCAACTTTTTTATGAGATTCAAGGGTTGAGTTTTGTTTCTGATATTGATGACACTTGGTATTGGAAAGATGATGTGTCTCCTGAATTCTCGGTTAAATCTGCTTATGGCATTTAAGGGGAGAAATCGATGAGGTTTTGTCAAGTTTGTACAACTTTTTTTAGGGCATTAAGGCTTTGTCCGCGGCCTAGGTTTTGAAGTGGAGGGTGTTGGAAAACAAGATTGCTACTAAAGTTAACTTGGCACGACGTGGGGTGGTGATTGATGGTTTTGATTGTTGTTTTTGTGGGTTGAAAGAGGAGTCTACTAGTCATTTACTCTTTGACTGTAGAATTGCTTGGCTTGTATGAGTTCAATGTTTCTCGTGGTTAGGAGTGTCGTCGGTTGCTCCCTTTGATCCTATTGCTCATTTCATGCAGTTTTGTAATGCTCCTAAGCCTTTCAACTCTGTTCTAGAGAGTGTGCGGATCTCGATGGTTAGTGAGATTTGGCGTCATAGGAACAATGTCATATTTAAAGGTGGCGTGGTGGATCATTATGAAATCTTCACTCACTACAAAAATTTTGCTATTTACATACCGATTATTACATACAGATTAAAATCCGTATGTAAATTGAACATTACATACGGATTTGAATCAGTAAGTAAAGTGACGTTACATACGGATTTTTACAAACGGATCTTAATCCGTATGTAAAATAAGCATTACATAAGGATTTTTACATACGAATTTAGATCTGAATGTAAAGTCAGGGTTACATAAGGATTTTTACATACGGATCTGGATTCGTATGTAAAGTGAACATTACATACGAATTTTTACATACAGATTTGAATTCGTATGTAAAATCAACATTACATACGAATTTTTTATATATACGGATTTGGATCCGTATGTAAAGTGAGCATTACATACGAATTTGGATTAAATATTTTTAATATAATTGTAATAATAATATTAATATTAGTGATAATATTGATATTCTTAATATTTATTATATTCTTAATATTTATAATATTAACAATAGTTAATAATATTAAAAAATTTAATAATATTAATAATTTTAATAGTTTTAATAATATTAATAATTTTAATAATAATAATAAATATAATAAAAATCATAATATCACAACAAAATTTGTCTTGTAGTTATTAAAACTTCTTTGTTAACTATGGTTTGTAAACTGAGGCAGATAATTCTATAAGATTTTATAGAAGCATCAAAAAATAATAATACACTGGTTTAAAAAAATCAATTTACAAATACCTGAAATGCCATTCAAGAGTGGATTAACTTCCTTTTTAGTGGTATAGACTAGACTCAATTTCATTAATTTTCTATCTGGCTTAGATAAACTTATAATACAATATTTATATTCTAAAAATATTTAAAAAATCAAATATACACTTGTGTTTTTACTAGTATATATAATAAAATTTATAATAACATTTTTAAATTTATAACATATATTAATTAAATAAATTATAATTATTATAAAATTATAATACAATATCTATAATAAGTAGAACTTTACAACCTTTAAAAATATTTAAAAAAATGCGGACGTGTTTCCCAAAGTTTACTTGAAGAACAAATTGACTAAAGAGAAAATTAAGATAAAAATATGACATTTATATACAATCACATTACATCCTCAATATTATTATTTTAATATATTTTTTTATATTATTAATTATAAATTTATTTTAATTATATATATTTATATTTAAATTCATCAGGAGTTATATAGAACTTAACTTAAGGTTGTGATGATTTGTCTTATATGATATTGTTTAACGGTGTTTCATTTTTTCATTTGAATAAGAGTGTCTATTGACTCTGAATTAACCTGAAGAACCCTGAAAACCTAAATTCAAAATCCAAAGATGAGTCCACCAAGCGGAAACAATTGAGGATCTCAAATGTGCATTTCCCGTTCCTTCGAGCGCTGGTCCTCAATGCATGGCTACGATCATCTAAGCCATGCTTACAAGGTGGTAGTAATGCTTGCTGCCAATGATTTGAACAATGGTTCCCTATCAAATACCATGACGCCAAAGTTTGCAACGTAGGTGGCAACAATTGTTGGAGAAGTGTATCTAAATAGCACTCTTAACTGGGTAGCGTTGGATCTTTGATGAATTGGTGATTGTTTCACTTGATCTCCGTCATGAGAAGTTCACGCAGTTCTTGCTACCTCAAGCTCTTGATGGAATCTGCATGCGAGATTCCACTCTAGAGGAGATGAATGGGGCTTTCATGACAGTATGGGGGTTTTGAAGGATTATAAGTTGGACTATTTTCATAATAAAAGACATATTTTCATAAATCTTGGACTCTTTCTCTCAACATCGCCACGCGAGAGAGATCTTCATATTGATTGCATGGCACGTCCATACTTACGGCCATTGATGATGTTAGAGAATGAAATTGTCATCATCGACTATACATATAAGCGAATCAGAAGAGTTATATACGATCTAAGTGGTAATATATTAGAACACCGTTAAATTTACTACTACATATATGGGATCTATCCCCTGAATTACGTTCAAAGCTTGGTTTCCCAGAAGTCTCTAGGTCTTTCTGTGTTTAGTTACATTAATATTTTTCATTTGAAATCCTTTCTTCTTCATAAGTTGATAAACAAGTGATGGTGTAGTTGGTTTATCATTTATTGGCTATTGTTATTGATTGGATCCTTATTAGAGTTTTCAATCATTTGTTAATTGTTAGAGAGGAAAAAGAAGTTGTGAACAAATACATACAGAAGTTTTTCGTTGCCGTGTGACGGTGGCAAGGATAGTCTCTTTTTTATTTGTTACTTTACCTCTTTCGATGATCTCTGCAGGTCTTCACGTGGGCTATCATGATGTGAGTTTTCTTATTGGTTTCTGCTTTCTTGTGATTTTAAGGTTTGTCGTATTTGGGTTTGTCTTTCATGGGGTAAGCAAAGTTAGTCGTTTTACTTTCTTTGGTTTTCTTTATTCCGGATTCTTCGTTTTCTGGTTTGCCTACTAGCTGTTTGCGTTTTCGCCGCTGACAGTCTGAAATTCTTTCATTTTGTTTGTCATTCCCTAGGGTTGTCTTTGCTATTGAACCAAGAAAACACAGAAAGTTAAAAGAAACCAAAAAATAGAGAAGAGAGTTTGCGCTTTTGGTTGCTCCCACTCCCAGTCCTTGTCATTTGCTTGTCTTCTCCGCACCCAGGTTGGTTTTAAATTTTTATTAATTATATTTTATTTATAATGTATTATTAGTTTAGTATTGCGTGTATTTTTATTTTGTAGAATAGTTTTTAGATTTATAATTAGTATTGTTTTACTTAATATTCATAGAATTAATATTAATAAAGTCTTATAATTAGTATTAGAGTTTATAATAAATATTATTTTAGTTATATAATTTAAATAATTAATATTAGGGATTAGAGTAATAAAATTTAATAAGTAATTTTAAGATTTATAAATAATATTATTTTAATTATATAATTAATATTATTAAAATTTAATAATTAATATTAGGATTTATAATTAGTGTAATAAAATTTTATAAATAATTTTACAATTTTGACATTGTCAAAAAGGAAGCTTATTGGGGACTTAGGTAATGGGAAATCTATTAATTTTCTAAATGATGCTTGTTGTTTAAATGTATCTAAAGCTCATTTTGCTTAATATTTCAGATAAGGTATCTACTAATCGTCCTGCTAAAGTTGTTAACATTTGGGATAGGGATTGGTGCATTCCTTCCCTTATGAGTTTAAGATTATCTTGGTTACAGGTTGTTTTGGAAGATTATGCTATCAATGACAATTCTTATGAAGTGGTTTGGACTGAAATTAATGATGATTATCTATCGATAAAAGTTGGTAAGCAATTTTTTCATATGAGAGGATGTGTTGGATCAAGTGTTTATTACTAGGTCAAAAATTATAATTGATAGTTAAGGCACAACTTTTTATACTAAAGAGCTTAATAATCCAGGCACCACTATAACTTATGAAACTCAGACACTTCTCTTAAATGACGTGTCGGTGTTGGATACTCGTATCAGACACCGACACTTGTAGGACACGTATCCGTGAAGTGTCCAATTCAAAAAGTATTTGTTGGATTTCTGACAATTCTAGTACGATTTTAAAAGAATTTTAAAAAGGAAAAATACATTAATTTTCTAAAAACTCAAATTTATTGTATAAATTTTTATTATGATTATAAAAATAAGAAACAAATCCTTGTGAACCAATCATGAAAAACATTTTTCTGCTCCAAAAAATAATTTGGAACATACTTGTGCACATAAATCTTTATTGTCAATTTATATAATTCATAATTATATAATAATATAGATCTGTATCCTCGTATCCTACATTTTAGAGATTATACATATTTTCGTGTCTTTGTCGTATCAGTGTCCGTGTCAGTGTCTGTGCTACATAGATTGTGACTAAACTCATCTGGCCTACACCATAGGATAAATGATGCACCCTACATCAATCTCTCCATTAGCAATTGTCCTACTAAAAATCAAACTCTTCGATTGTGAATCTACCCACCTAACATACACCACAGGACAATTGTGCCCTTTGTAATAATAATATTTCCCTAAACAATTAAAACACACTTACCCCTACTAATAATCACGACACAACTCTTTATACTTAATAACATAACCCAAGACACAATTCTTTATACTTAATAACATAACAACCCAAGTATCATGATTCTATTGTGACTTGGCCATTAGGCCTACGTCTCCTCCTACCAAATCTCTGATGTTTTGGAAATTAATTTTGACTAGACTCCCTTTGGATAATAATCTGAAAACAGGGATTAATATATATTCGATTTGTAATTTATGTATACGTATACAGTTTCAAGAGCCTTCTCTACGTCTGTTATTTGAGTGTAAAGTGACAGTTCAGTTGTGGAATTGACTATAATGCATGCTTAATTGTGTTATCAATTATGCTTTCTATTTTGCAGGTTAATAGAGGCGCATAGGTTTGTGATATTAGACTGGTTGGAATTATTCATGTTGTGTGGGGTATATCATGGTAATGCCTAGCATAAAGTTTTATGCATAAATCATTATCCTCTTGTCTTACATTTTAAAGATTACAGATGTTGAAGTGTCTTTGTTTATGTCAAGTCCTGTATCCATATCAGTCCTACATAGCTCATCACTGTAGGCAATAGCTGACAAGAAACATCTTTTAACAGCTGTTGTTGTGCAAGTTTCCTGCCATCCCTGACCTTCAGTATAATTCTCAACCTGTAATGTATACATTTTTAGAGATATTTAAGATAAAAAAGTATGTGAGGCTAGTAAAAAGTGCATCTTCAAAAGAAAAACTTTGGACTAAAAGATTTACTTACTATATCTACAATGTTCTCGCCAACCCTAACTCCTCCAATCATATAAATGGATTCCTTGACCACTACAGCAGCACAATACCCCCGAGGATGACTCATTGGTTCCCCCATTGTCCATGCCCCAAGACGAGGATCAAACACCTCGATACTTTGAACCATTTTGTCGCCATCAAAGCCACCAAGAGCGTACCTATGCAAATCATGAAATTTATGTGAAAAACGTCTTTCGGCCAAGCCAAAAAAAATCAGATTTAGGTTATAGTTAGAACGGCGGTACTTTATCTATAGAATATTACCCTGTTTATGATTACGAACTTTGTCCAAAATGATATTAAGTTGAGCATTTCCAAACAAATACAAATTTAGATTTATAAAATTTAGTTGGTAACTTTTAAGCAGAAAATGTTGAACTCACAATTTTTCATTTAGAACAACTAAGGAATGGCAGCCCCGCTTTACATTCATGTCAGGTAATTTGGTCCAAGAATGTTCCCTAGGATCAAATCTTTCAGCAGACCTGCACTTATATAGAAGTGTCATTCCCATTAGCACAAACAAAAAATAGCATAAATTATATGGGCAAAAAAAATATCATAGTCTAGATCAACCATGTTTGCGTGATGAGTTTCAACTAATGACATAAATAAATTAAACCAAAATCAGGTTATACATATTACCTTAAGTAATCAGTTCCATCAAACCCACCAGTGGCATAAATTGCACCATTGAGTTCAACTGCAGCAAGAGCAAATCTCTGGAAATATAAAGAGCAATCAAGTTATACGCTAAATATTTTGTAGATTTTCAAAGAAATTATCGAAATGGTTTTCTTCCACGCTATAAGAGGAGACTCGGGTCATCCAACAAAGGACCAATATGCCGAAGTATTTGAAAGGTGTACACTAAACCATTTTATATTTATCTTTGGGAAAAAAGAACTGACAAAAGTCACATAATTAGGAGCTTATAAGGCTCAAAACCACATCTCAGTTCATTTTGAAGTTACCATAATTACACCTCTCAAATCTCAAACAAAACCTAAAATATTGACCATTTAATTGTCCATTTTACCTTTTTTAGCATTGAGCGTGTAGGGATCCACCGCCCAATATCTAAATCAAGCATCTCAACATCTGAAAAGCAGTCAACTCCATTGCCGCCACCAACAGCAAAAATTTTGCCATCGAAAGCAGCACCAGACAAGCTTCCTTTCTTCTGGTTTAAAGAAGGGCGCATGGTCCAGTTATCATGAACAGGGTTGTATGATTCAACTACATAGATAGAAGATAAAAGGGTTGTCAAAACTTCATCTCATTCCAAAATATAACTAATTGAAAAGCGCAACTATATCTCATACCTGTATCATACCAAATATAACCATTTCCACCACCAAAAACATAAATTTCACCATTCAACCGCACAACTGAAGCATATGAACGAACTGAGTTCATAGGCTTACAAGGTTTGATCACACTCTGAGAAGTAGAGTACAAATCCATAGTCGCCAACCATGATTTTCCATCAAAACCTCCAATTAAAAATAATGAATCTTTGGGATCTAAATGCTGCTCAACTGTCGACTTCATTACTCCCTTCTCGACATGTTCCAAACAACTAGGGATATTACAAGCAGATTCTAAAAGCGTACAACGATCTTTAAGATGCTGAATTTCCATTTCGGCCTCAATCTGAATGACAAGTAAAAAATAAGCCAATATTGGTATGGAAAAAGACATATATTATATGAAAAATAGAAAATGAGTGCAAGTAAAGGTATACCAAAAATTACTTCCAAAAGATTGTTCTAACTTCTATATCGCTCAAATTTATTCAAGTTATCTCCTACCGATTGCAATCATTTATACCCTTTTGAGCCGTAACTAATTATCTCAAGTGATCAATGGAAGCTTCTTTAGCATGCCTAATGCACACTTCATTTCTTAGTTTTTCTGACTTATCCAGCCAGTCAGCCATGCATTAATACTTTCAAGTTTCAACTCATATAATCTTCTACTTCCTAAAGACTCTATATTACATGAAACTATGTGTTCTCACAGTTAAGAGTGTTCTCAAACTTAAGAAGAAAGAAACTCCAGGTTTGGATCTTCAGAGGCCATTCCATAGATGTAGTGGGAGAGAAAGAAACTGAAAAGAACACCCTGGGGAGAACCACACCAGAAAAGCTAGTTCTTGTAGTGGGAGAATTCAAGGCCATATAAACCCTACAACAGAATCCCATAGTAACATCCCACCAGGATTTGCCACCTCAGCACCCACATGTGGATGGCAGTGTACTAGACCTCTGACTAATCTGAGATGAACACTACAATGTCGGTGTAACGACTTGTGCTGATTGCTTGCAGCTGCGAGACATGGTGGAAACCAGATTCTATACAATGGATTAGCACCTTGGGAAAACCACACCACAAAAAGCTAGCTACTGTAGTTGAAGAGCCCAAAGCCTCATAAACCCACACCAGAATTGCATACTAAGAATGTAAGACTTATTGCAACTGGATTCTACTATAACCCAAAAAAGTTGAATTTCACTACATTTAAACTATCGGATTAAACTTGCTTTATTTTGTTTCACTCTCCCACTGCATTTGCTGCAGTATAACAAATTTGTGAAAATGAGTCAATTAAACATGAAATTTCAAATCTGCAAACAGAATGTAATGAGTAACAACAAGCATAACAGTAGGTGATTCATATTTGTTAATTACTTGGCAATAATCTATAAGTGTGGTAGATTGAGAAATTCCACATGCTTGGTCAATTTCTTTAATAACCCAATACATTTTATGCATGCTACCCATATGCTTAAAGATGTTAGGAGGAGAAACAATTCAGAAATATGATAAATTTCAGACAGAATATATTAAAGAGTACCAGCTTCTGCTCCAGGTAGGAATTCCTCTCTTTTTGTATTTTCTTGAAACTTGTCAATTCTTTGACCTCTTGCACAAACTACAAATACACTAGAAGTTAGTTGCTTGAAAACAAAATTAACATATGACATTTAATGTTTTCCATCAAACATCCTCAACCACCTGAGCTATGTTGTATTGATACTCAAATGGAGGATCAGAACTTTCTTCCTTCTTATCTAAACCATCTGACACTTCCGTATAACCTTTTTCTATGCTATTCATATCAGGAGAATCATTCACATTGTTCGCCAAAGAGAACTCTTGACTTTCAGAGTTAACAG
>Ga0123342_1008188_pt1 | contig 13337 bp, 3 predicted proteins | sample Turbeawhitnodule_FD_89960 | JGI IMG/M metagenome (GOLD analysis project Ga0123342, IMG submission 89960) | Root nodule microbial communities of legume samples collected from Mexico - Turtle bean Mexico white nodule | ecosystem: Host-associated > Plants > Roots > Nodule | place: Mexico: Nepantla...
AAAAAAAAAAAAAAAAATATATATATATATATATATATATATATATATATATATATATATATATATATATATATATATATATATATATATATATAAACCTTCATTTCTTATTTACTTAAACATTTCATATTAAAATATTTTGAACTTGAAAAGAAATGTGCTCATTTTACTTTAGTCATAATCCCACACTAACGTAGATATAAGAAATGACATTTTTTTTTAAAAACTTTAAAAGTCCTATTTTAAAGAATCCCATTTCAACATTCATATGACTCACATATCATAAGTTTCCATGTTTTATATATTCAAATAATAATAACGATGTGTAGAACAAATATTTATCAGATTAAAGTTTAATGTCTTAAATTAAGGATTAATTTCAAATTCAATTCAATGATTGAAACTTGTTGAAATGCTTCAGAGTTTCATCAAAAACTTGAGCCTCTAGCGAAAATAGTTAAAAGAAAATTATAGCATGACAAAAGTTAATTTATTTAAAAAAAGCTTGTGACATGTTAAAACCCTTCGAAGAAAACACAGTCTCATTATTAAACCATATTTATATTTAACTAATTTTGATTTATTCGACACGGTATAACTAAAAAATTAGGAATAAAAGTTGAATAAGATTTTCATTGGGTTTCTTTTAAATAGATATAAAGAAATTTCTTTAGCATTGAGGGTTGTGGCCTTGTATCAATCGTCTCTCCTTAGTCTCTTGTTAATTTTATATTCGTGAAAGGATGTTCATATTATTATTTTTGTAGAGCAATACCTTTGAAGAATATGACTATTTCGGATTATATGACGAGTGAGCGAAACAGTGGTGTGATTTAGTTGGTATTATCCGAGAATTAAAAACATTTAAAACCCTAAAATACGCATCTCACATGCAGTAGAAGGTGTTAAGGAAATAATAATGGTAAGAAAGGGAAGAAGAAGTAGAAAAGAGTGCAATATAATAATATTTTGGCCATGTTTTAGAATAAAGAATTGGAGAAGGAAGAAAGTGGTAACAGCATATGAAGGAACATGTTACCTTGATTAGCGGTGGAGTATGGGTGTGGTGTCTTAATCCTGTCGTTTGCCTTTATAATCAGAAGATGCATCACTGGCAGTATCGCTGTCCATAGAAGAGTCTCAACTCAGACTCAACAAAACAGATTCTTTCTAGGGCAAAAACAATCTTTGACTATCTGTCCCCAATTAATCTCATACTTAATTAATTCACATTAACCGTTTCTCTATTTTTTATTTCTTTTTTCTCACTATTTTTATTTTTAACTAATCAAACTCTACATACACACACACGTGCTATTGGACTGCTTCAGTTCATATACCAATTAACAGACACGGATTCATCCTTAAGTAGTTTTTTTTACTGAAAACGATGATGTTTGAATCCTGTTAAATTATTACAACCAGTATTTATTCCACACAAATTACCAAAGTTAAAATCACTGGTTGTTGTTGGCTATTAGAAATTGTTTTTTAATAGAGTTGAGAAATTTTGTAGGCGCGGGAAACTTTAACTTGCTTACTGTTTTTTAAGGGGAAGAAACATGTTCACTCTTACGCCATCACTATCACCACCAATTAACAAAGAAAAAATGGTGTCGTTCAATAAGATAGCTTTGTTCCTTCTTTTTCTTTTCTTGTCTTTAAAAAGAAAATCTTTGGTGCAAACCAGATGACAACCACGCTGAATAAAATAATGAAAATGAAAATTTTATGCTAAAGAGTCATTCTGTCTGTGTGTTTTTCCTATCTTTTCTATCCATTTTTATGACACAGAATCCTCATAATTTGCCATATTTTGTGCTTAACTAAAATGAATGAAGCACCACTAATGGCGGCAAAAAAAGTTTTTGGTGTAGGTCAGTGGTGGGGACTCGTATCTAAGTTTGTTACCAAACATTGTTACGTTATTTATTCTGCATTTGAATATTCAATATTTCATACTTGGTTAGTTTCATTATTGTCTGTACAAATGTGCGGTTCACTGTGTAAGTGAATAAACTAAAGATAAAGGTGCCCAATTTTTTGCTTTATTTCATAAAATCCTAGTTTGAAACTGGATACATAATTTATAAAAGGTAAAAAATAAATAAGAAGAATACAAAAGAGTACATAAAACCTACCACACCCCATAGTTAGGACACCTGTTCCCTAAACTTGAGGCAACAGGTTTTGGGCTTCAGGGTTTAACTTAAAAACAACATTGGCAAGTCTGGTACAGTATAAACTAGGTTCAGGGGATTTAAAGCTTAAGTATAAAATAGTTTTCTTAAGGATAATTAATTATTTGCATTCACCCAAATTTTTTTTTCTATGTAATAAAAAAATTTAAATAATTATATAAGACTTGCTTACTTATCTAATTTGTATATTAATAATCATATTTCGTAGAAGTTCATAACAAAAATTATATAAGAAAAATAATCGGAGGTAATAAACCAACGGTATTAATTTCTTGGTTATGGTTGATGGTTGAATTGATTATTTCATTTAGTTTAACCAAATAAATTTAAGTTCTGGAAATTATAGTATGAATGATATAAATTGTTTTGGGTAACTGTTTACTATGTCATAAATTTATGATATGGTATAGTATATTTTTTTTCCTGATACGCAATAAGGTAGATAGATTGTAGATGAATTAAAGAGAAATTTATTAAATAAATGCTTAGAAGATATAATCTATTTATCTTTTTAGAAATTTCCAAAACATATTATATGTGTTTAATAATAGATGTTTATGACGTCTAAAACAATCTAAACATAGAATCTTGCTGCTCTTCAAACAAAGTAAAAAATAAATTAGAAACTAAAAACTAAATTTTGAAAACTAAAAACTGTTTTAATTTTTAAGCTTTTGAAAGTTGCAACTAAACCCTTAATGGTCCCTTAGTTTATTATTTAGTTCAAATTATATGGTGGATTTGATGTTGCACTAACTAATAAATTAAAATAATATAAATAATATGTTTAAATACTTTTTCAACATTTAATATATTTTATAGTTAAAATACATTTTTTGGTAAATAAAATTTAAGATTGTTATATTATTTCATTCTCTTTTAACTTATTGTTTAAAGATAAAATATCTTATTAAAACTTGAAAAGAAAATACTATTATATTTTAACTAAAATAAATATTAAAATATAATTAACGGAGGACGCTAGAAATGTAATTAGAAATGAAAGAAAATGACTTACAATTTCAAATTCTCACTAATTTAATTTTAAGTAAATTATAAAATTTCCTTTTAAGGAAACAAGCGTTTTCTATTAGAAATATTCTTACTCAAATTAAATAACACTTTTATAGTCGATCCAATTTTTATATTGAGGTTTAAATATATTTTGTATTATATGTAAAATCAACAAGTTTTGATTTTAATTTCTAAATAATTTTTTTATTCGAATAAAATTTGAAATCACACTTTTTAGTTCTTATAATTGGATTTAATCCTTGTGATTTTTTTTCTTTCATTTTAAAAAATAAATGACTATTTTCATTCTCTAATATTTATCTTAAAATAAATCCGTAACAATTATTTTATAAATCTTTAAAAAAATTAATATAATATATATTAAAATTATCATATCATATTAACATGTATTTTTTCTATCAACAAAGAATTAAATTAATATAGTGGAACATTTGAGATGCTCCAACCATAATCATACTAACATGTATAATTTAAAATGATATATTAGTTAATAATAATATCATATAATATCATGGATATATAAAAATGATAGTTTTCAATTTTAGGGAAATAAAAATAAAGAAAACATTTTATTAGGACCAAAAATCAAAAGTCACCCATCTGATATACAAAAACCATATTTAAGCTTTATATTATGTATTAAGAATATTTTTTTTATCAAATAAAGCTAGCATCTTATGAAGTAAGTTACAAACTAACTCTATATTAAGTATAGCATATATTAGAAAAATAGTAACTTAACGAGAATTTTTAATTACGTGGTGCAGAATATAAAACCTTATATTAGGACGCTGAAAAACAGTTGCTTCCATACTAAGTATCTTTTTTGATTGGGTTAGGACCAACCTTTTTGTAAGACCAAAAGTCAACATCTTGGAAACTATTTTAAGACCTCATTTTTTAGATTTTGGCCTCCTCATACAGATTTTATACTTCATTTTTCGGTGCACAACATTCTTATCATAATTGGGACCCCTTCCTTCACTTTCTCTCTCTTTTTATGTTAAACAATTGCATGTTCTGTGCCATTAATCTATATCTCCTTCTATCTCTACACTGTATATGAGAAATTCCACGCACCATTTTCAGAATGAGGAATCAATTCCAGCACCTAAAATGTGCATTGGTTGATGTTGAACCAACGTTGCTAACGTCAAACGCAGAGAATGGGGTTGCATCTACTTTGATAAATGGGTTATTCCTCTCAAAGATTATCAGTGATTTTAGATACAAAGTGATACCACATTATAGGTATATCGGTTAAAGATGCAAGATCTCCTCAACTCAATATCTCATCTTTCACTCACCACTGCACTATACCTTTCCACGTCTCAAACTGCTTCACATCCTAATCCATTCCTCCCATGCTTAACAAAACAACTTCAACAAAACCCACACTTTCATTAATGTCTTTCTTTTCATTACAAAAACTATAACATAGCTTTTAATCTTTTGCGTATAATAATAGTGTGGGATTTTCATATTTTGTGTTCAGATTAGGAAAATTAGATTCCAAATATAGTAATTGTGTATGATTTTAGTGAAATGATGACAAGTGTCACTGTGTTTTAACATCTTTTAGAAAATCTTTAAATATTTAACGAAAAACTAATGAAAAATCGTTTAATTCGTAATCACACAATTGTAACATATTCAATCTCCAATTCCATAATTAAAATTTGGAAAACAAAAGTTGCATATACGTAATACGTGATAGACCAAAATTGCATTTAAGAAAAATAAAAAAAACCTCTCAAGTTTGGTCCAAGGATTGTTGGGCCAGTTATTATTTATGGCTTCTTCATCCTCCACCCCTATGTTTTTCTTCCTGCACCCCCACAATTTTTTAAATCCTAAAACTAACCTTCACCTTTTATTTGAAATTGGAATCTGGGAGTATGCTACCACTACAAGAAAATCTTCAAATATAAAATAATTTTTAAAGACCAAAATAATTAGTTGCAATAGTAACTAAATTAGAGACCATTTTAGAAACTAAAAATAAATTTGGTTTTTAAATTAGTTTCTATTATTTTTAAATAGTTTCTAAATTGGTATCTAATTAGCTACCAAGGTTTTAACTACCAATTATTTAGTTTCTAAATTTGGTAGCCAAAACCTTGGTTGCTAATTAGATACCAATTTAGAAACCATTTAACAATAATAAAAACTAATTTAGAAACCAAAAATTTATTTAGTCTCTAAAATGGTTTCTAATTTAGTCATTATAATAACTAATTATTTTTTTTTTCTAAAATTAGTTTCTATTTCATGATTTTCTTCATCAATCTAGAAGTGAATCATGTTGCTTTCCAGATGAAGGGGTGTTTCGGGAGCAAAGTTTGCATAAATTGTTGATTTTCAGATTGCTGAATCCGAAAGCCTAATTTCTATTACGGATTGGTAGATCTGAAATGATTTTTTCAATTATGAATTTCTGAATCTAGAATATTTATTTTTGAATTATGAATTGGCAGTTTCAGAATGATTTTTTTTTTTTACTCATCATTCATCAAAAGAGACAACCCATATATTATAATATCAATTACTCATCAATCTACCACCTTTTCCTATTTCTTTTCTAATATCGTTTTGAGAATTGGATTCCACTGCTCAGTTCCCTCACCTGGTTTTTCCTCCTTATGTTGTACCATGTGGCTTCTATTGCGATCTCTCATCAACGGAAATGTTTCTGGCTTGATTGAAGAAATAATGAACCAGAACACATGCAAACAAAGTGGTGAAGGACTCTGTAACTTTTTCCCCTTAAATCACAACATGTTTGTGCTTGTTATGGACATTGAATGAGTTCCCTTTTAATTCGTTTTTGCATCAATCCTAACTTTTATTCCTTTTTCTTTTAATTTCTCACACGGTTGGATCGTTTTTTCAAAACTAGGGAGTGATACAATTTTCATTCATGTACTACCGGGAGCACCAATCTGGAAGGTTACCGAACGCACTAATCCAAAATTTTACCAGAAACACCAATCCAAAATTTTACCGGAATCTATAATCTAGAATGAAAAAAAATAAATACGGTTCCGTAAAATTATCAGATTGTATTGTGCAGAATAGTATGTATGAATGGCGGGACAATTTTGAATAGGGACAGTTTTATCTTTACACAACATTTTGGAGGTGGAGGAAGAAAAATGTAAGAGTGGAGAAAGAAACTGCTATTATTTATTCAGCCAGCCCACTTACTCTGGCCAATATGACAATCAATACTGGGGGATTTCTTCGTACACCTCAATGCGTTCTTTTCTTGTATTCCCATACTTTAAAAGATATTTAAATTATTCTTTAATATTTTTTATTGTTTATTTATTTATTTTCAGAATGTGAAATTTGAAGACATCCAAATTTAGAAGTTAGAATTTGGGATTGTTTTATTCTGAATTCTATAATCTGGACTACAAAATTTTGTATTCAAGAATTTCAAAATATGAAATTTGGATTCTAGATTATACAACTTAAAATAAAATTTTTGTATTTTTTATTTTATATTTTGGAATTAAAATTTTGTATTATAAAATGTAGAATTCAGAATAAATAATTTTAGTATTTTGAAAAATATAGGGTGTAGGAAGAAATTATGGTGGTGTATGTTAGAGAAAAAAATTATGCCAAAATTAGTTAAAAAATAATTCTTAAGTCAGAATTTTAAATACTATTTTATCATAATTATATATAAATAGTTAAAATCAAAAGTTAGTAATATACGATTTTAAAGAAATAATGTATATTTATCTTATAATTTTGATCATTAAATAAGTTCTAGCAATTTCAATTTTGTATTTCTTATAATAGCTACTAAGTGATAACTAATTTGGTTTATATGACTACCAATAAACTAATTTAATTTATATTACGAGATTTGAAATAAATGTTATTGTTTCCATTGACATATTTATTTCTACATGACTAATTTGATACATAGGCTTTAGAGACTCTGAAGAGTCGTTTTAGGAAAGAGGTCCGAACTTTCTTCAAATGACTATTATTTTTGTTTTCTAATAAAAAATATCTCTGTTTATATTAACTTCTTCGCTTATATTGAGTGACTTCTTCCTTTATATTGACTTCGGAATAAAATAGAATGGTTCAATCCATTTATAATTATTTTTAAATTTTTGTTATATTATTAAAGATAATTTAGTAGTTAAAATAAGATATATTACTTTGAGTAAAATAATAGATATTGAAACAATATAATAAACTATTATAAAAACATAGAAAGAATCATCTAAAATTATTTTCATATTCTTAAAAAGTATATTTAAGAAATAATTTTTTTTTAAATTTTTTTAATTAATAAGATACTTTGAATTTACATGTCAATGTTAACATGAATATAAACAAATGGTATTGGTCGTTAAAGAAAAAAAGGTGATAGAATAATTTTGACTGTGATATCCTGCAGTTTATTTTGAAACTGCACGGGATCATATTCCTGGGCACAATCATTATTCTGTTTGGAGTTGTCTTATTATTATTCTCAAATTCTTCATTCTTCATCTTTGGTGTTCAAACTCAGAACAAGAAAGCAGAGGAAGAAAGAAAGCATGGTAAAGGACAGGAACGTTGGTGTTGCATTGGACTTCTCCAAGAGCAGCAAGGTTGCTCTCAAATGGGCAATTGAAAACTTGGCTGATGAAGGCCACACCTTTTACATCGTCCATGTCAACCCCGATTCCTCTGATGGTCGTAACCAGTTGTGGGCCAAATCTGGCTCTCGTGAGTGCCTTTTATTTTTCACTTTCCATTTGGGTTCTTTCTGAGTATGTCCCATCCTCTGTTTTCGTTCGATCTGATTATTTGATATGGTTTGGTTCTCTTTGCAGCTCTTATTCCTTTGAATGAGTTCAGAGAGGCAGAGGTTCTGAAGAACTATGGTGTACAAAGTGATGCTGAGGTCCTTGACTTGCTTGACACTGCAACCAGACAAAAGCAGGTTTTGTTATTTTTCTATTTTTTTTTCGTTCTTCTCTGTTTTGATATAGTTTTTGTATACTGTGGGTTCATACTTTAGAGTTTATACCTAGATTCTTAGCGTTTCTCTTGAGCTTATGAGTGAGTTTGTGGATTCAAAGGTTAATGTTGTTGTAAAATTGTACTGGGGTGATGTAAGAGAGAAACTTTTGGATTCCATTGAAGATCTGAAGCTGGACTCTTTGGTCATAGGAAGCAGAGGTCTCAGCACAATTCAAAGGTGCCTAAACTTGTTGTAACACATTCTTTTATTCGTTATGATTTATGAAAAATTACAAGATTATAAAAATTAAATAGCAAAAAGTGTGTTTTAGTATTTATCTAAAATATCATTCCTAGTTTTTCCATGAGTTTTAGTTTTCACCATAAATTATAGAAACATAACCCATCTTTATGAATTGAGATATAGATGCCTTGAATATTTTTGTTTGTGGCTTTTATTTGTTAATTGTTATGATTTATTTTAGTAAAATGGTGTAAAAAACACAGGATGATATTGGGAAGTGTAAGCAACTTCGTGATGACTCATGCTCCATGCCCAGTGACCATTGTGAAGGAGTAGCAGGAAGCAGATGATAGATTTGGGAGAACATTTACCCCTTTCATGATGTTTTTCATCCATTGTACTTTGGCTATTGTGGATCATGATTACGTTTTATATATGAAGTACTGTAATATTGTAATTTTAATATTACACTGGCTACTGGAAATCACTTTTATGACTTCATATTTTATAAGAGATTGATAATTTTTTTTTATGTTACATCATTATTTTTATCAATTACTATGGGTATATACATATATTTATTAATAAGTCACAATAATAAATTTAGAAATTATTAGTAATGAAATTATTTGATTTATTACATCCAGGGATGATTAAGCATTTAAATTAATAATTTATTTCAAATGAGTGTTACAGAAAAGTTTTAAGTAGGGCTTAAACTGAAATCATGTTGGACAAATCTTTAAAGAGTTTAGGTCAAAATTGATAATTATATAGAAAGGGTTTTTCTTTGCATTTCTATAAATAAGAAGAGGGAAGGGTTTTAATGGTTAAGAAGGACACCCTTTTTCATTAGCAAGGACCAAGGTAGAGAGGAGAAGAAATAAACAAATTTAATTATATATTAATAAATTATGTGGGGATTCTTTTTTGTTTATTTTGAAGATATTTCATGATTTACCTTTTCAAAACGAATTACTTTGAATGATTAAAAGTATTTGAATTCATTTGAATTAGCCAGGAAGATAACTTATGCAGGTGAATAGGGAGACTAGTTTTCAAACCAAGAGACCACTCCATAACTTCATAAAGAACTCTTGATCAGTAGCATAAGTTGAAGTGACATGATTCACTTGTTCGTGGCAACATAACCCCAACATTTTCTACTGTATAATACTTGAGCTAGAGTGAACACTGGAATTAACTACTTCATATTTGAAGAGCTTCTTCATAGAATTATACTCCTTTTCTGGTGCATAAAAATCCTTAAATTGACGAAGAAGACAAATGTTGTAGCCTAACTTAATTTTGTTGGTCCTTATTTTGATTGAATGTTTAACTGGCTTGTCAACATCAGGCATTGATCAGATTCCAATCTTGGTTGTGGATGTTGCTTGAGACAATCTCTTAGAAATTGCATCTACTATCGATTATAGTTTTGTAATTTCTGAAATGTTCTTGCAATTAAGTGGTTCAAATACCACGTTTTGGATGTAAAAACAAAATACACTTTAAAGTTGTTTCAGTTTTTAGGTAAAGATTATGTTGTTTTAGCTTGGATATAGATTATGAATCCGTGTTTCTCTTAATTATACTAAACCAAACATGCCCTTGGTTTCAATATTCATGTCTGAGGAACAATAACTTTGAGATAACGAAGATACTTTATTGATTCAATGAGTAAAATATGAATACAAGAACAACCCTGGGTTGCGGAAATCCTAGATTTGAAGTTCAGGCATAATTATGAAACGCAATGGTAACTAAAGCAACAACTGAATGAGAAGTAGTCCACACAACATGAAATCTATTTTGAAGCAAAAAGGCTTTCATAGCGTCCCTTAAAAAAGCCAAAAACTGGGTCTCTGGGGGGAAGACTTTCTTTGACAATTGGATGGCTCACAAATTCTTGGCTCCACTTGTAGAGATTAGGAAATTTCTCACTTGTTAATAACTCCAACCCTCCTATTTCTTGAACCAAAGGGATCCAAAATGCTACATACACAGCAGCAATATCTACCAACCCAAGCTCCTCTCCTCCGAAGAACTTCTTGTCCGCTATCTCATTCTCAAGAAACTGCAGACTCTCAGATGCTTCCGCAACATTCTTCTCACGCTCTTTCTCATCAGCCGTGAAAACTGATTTCCACGTAGCACCCACAATCTGATTTCATAAATCGCACCATTTATTAGTCACTCCTATAAATTCATTACTACAAAACATAGAAACAAATATGGCACATAATAACCCCCCAAATCACAATCACAGATCCTTAAATGAACTTCATCAGCTCAGAGTAACTCAAATTCACAATCCCAAAAAATCAATCAACTACCATCTTAAGGATTGCTTCTCACTTATATACTGTGTTCTAGCTATGTTCCTATTACTGATAGATAAGAGATTTTCAACACCAATAATTGATATGACTGTAGATAAAGTTGATACAATCAATTGACGAAAGTTAACCAATTTGTTTTATGAAAGTTCTCTAACTTATTCGAAGATTTCACAAGATTAAGTTGATGTTTGGGGAGAAATAAGAAGAAAGGAAGAAAAGAGGAAAACATGGGTTACCTTGTCATCAATGAATTTGGACCAGAAACGAGCCAAGGCTCTCTGGTAAGGATCAGAAGGCAAGATGGGGTTGTTGTTCCAGGTCTCATCGATGTACTCAACAATCACAAGGGACTCCGCTAGGGGTTTGTCACCGTGAACAAAGACTGGAACCTTCTTGTGAACTGGGTTGTATTTGAGAAGCTGTTCACTCTTGTTGCCCAAGTTTTCTTCCACATATTTGTATTCAATTCCCTTCAACTTTAGGGCTATCTTCACCCTGCAAACAAAAGGGCTTGCAGTAGCTCCCAGAAGGGTCACCTCTTCCTGACTTGAAGCCATTGCAGCACTCTAGCAAGAACGTGGGAAAAGTTGCTAATTGTGTCTACAATTTATCACCAACTAATCTACATAAATATGGCGCATCAGAATAATCGAGAAACCAAAAAAGGTTTGATCCATGGTCAATGGCAAGTGATGTAAGCGGTTACATCATCATCAACATTGTTACGAACAAAAAAAGCACACTTTGGTATTCGTGTTCACGTGTACTTGGCAACACACACCACGTTAGATGTTAATTCTACTCAACTTTATCCACGTTCCATCGTTTTCCACGTTACAACTTGGTACACCTTTAAATTTAAAATATGTATAATTTTAATTAACAAATTGGTAGGTTTTTACGGTTTAAAAATTTATAGTTTTAATTAAAATTTAACTTTAATTAACATTATGAAAAGCTTTAATTAAACACTGTAGCAAAATTGAAAAATGGGAATTCTTAAATTTCGGTAAATGAAAATAAGAAATCGTGGAGACACGTAGCAACTACTGAATCAGATACTTCAGTCAGATAACTATGGTTTGATTGGTCATTGAGTTCGTCACAAGCTGTAAAAGTCAAGTTTGAATTCTGCAAGTACTCCTCTTTCCATGGCCACCTTCGTTGAACCTTACTGCTTAATTATTTTCATGTTTTTTTATATTTTATTATCATTTTCTTCTGTGAAATTTGTTAGAAAAAAAATCTAAATTAAAAAAAGAGAAATTCATGATAGTAGTAATTAAAAGAAACAATTTTTATAATAAAAAATAACGAAATAAAATATTAGAGAGAAGAAATTATAAAAGGTGTAGGTTGAAAAGCATGTATAATAATATTGTTCTTGGAGAACACGTTCTGACATGGATAAAAGGAACTAATACACGCTAGCGCTACTATTGCAATATATAGAACAAAATACTTCCAGAATACCAATGTCAAAAGGTCTGAATAAGGAAAAACAACAATGAACTTTTTAATATAATGCATCTCTTGTCTTTTGATATAGTAACTTCAGTATTACACTGCATTGACATTTAAGAAACTCAATCTTAGTAGAAAAAGTATAAAGTAGTAATATTTGTTTCTCAATAGAGCTGAAATAATAATTTATTTAACATATTTTCGTCATACTACATCTCTAGTTAATGTAAAAATATAATCACTAGTAGATAAATTATGGGTATATCTTCATAATTTATTCAGTGTATATGTTAGGTTGGATTTCGAGAAATTTGTTAGATATAAATCAATAATTGAAAAATATATTTACCGATCAAACCACTTCATTTAAAATTTTAAAACTTTATGAACACCGATTATTTTAAAAAAAAAGTATCAATTTATCTTTGGTTATAGCAATTTGACTATCACACTGAATTGCAATTGAAGATATGGACTTTATTTAACAATGATAAATCATATAACAATTGCAATTGAAGATATGGACTTATTTAACAATGATAAATCATATAATTTTTTTTAAGAAACTCCATTTAATAATTTGAACTTTCATGATAGAGCATAAAATAATAGTTTATTTAACAAATTTTCATGATACTCCACCTCATGCTAATGGTGTAAAGAAATAACTAGTAGTTGATTAATTATGAGTATATATTTTTGTAATTAATCTACCAATACTTTTAAAATATATTCATATTTCTTTTATTCTTCTATAGTTCTATAAGGTCTTTATTAGGTTGGTTCTTATAGATTTTCTCTTTTAAATCATCATTTAAAAGAAGTCTTTAAAATCCATGTAATGAATTTCTAATAAAAACACATGTAACAACAATTAGGACTCCAATGAGAGTAATTTTAGAAAAAAATGAATATTTATAAACAAATCTACACATTCTACTTATTGGTAACTGTACTGGTAGGCTAAAACCGAGAGGTTCATGCCGAGAACTACATAGTATAACAACTAAGATGTTAGGTTAAAACCGAGAGGTTTAGACCGAAAGCGAAGAAGACAAAAGAATAAAACAAAAA
>Ga0123342_1008189_pt1 | contig 13336 bp, 14 predicted proteins | sample Turbeawhitnodule_FD_89960 | JGI IMG/M metagenome (GOLD analysis project Ga0123342, IMG submission 89960) | Root nodule microbial communities of legume samples collected from Mexico - Turtle bean Mexico white nodule | ecosystem: Host-associated > Plants > Roots > Nodule | place: Mexico: Nepantla...
AAAAAAAACAAAACCAACCCTTTTTTGTGGAGAATAAAAAATATTATAATTTTTTTTTAAGATTTTTTATTTTTTTTGTTTTATTTTTTTTTTTTTTTCCCCATTTTTTTTTTTTTTTTTTTTTTTTCACTTTGACTAAACTAAACATGTTATGCTTACTTGAGTTTGATTGAATATTTAGTCAAAGTTGAATTTAAATCCAACTAAAACTACAACTAAACCCAAGGAAAACTAAAATTAAATCCTACCCATTATATGCTCAAAAGATAGAAAGGGAAGAAAATAAAGACTTATTTTTTACTTAGAATTATTGCTTTTAGTAAGAATATTGCATTTAGTCTTGCTTCTTGTAGTATTTTTTGGAATTATCCTTATGCATTTTTGTTTTTTTTTTCTCCATTCATTCACTCATCGGTATCAAACCTCACATGAGCATAAGGATTTTTGACGTTTTGCAACTATTAACTCTCAATAGCCTTTTTATATACATGAAGACACAAACCTCTTCAAGCTCTGATACATATATAAGATTCTATTGAGCATTTGTTCTTTGTACTTGAATTTGTAAAACTCTAAGAAAACTTTGAGTTTGACTTTAGATAGATAGAATTTTCATACATTCATCTTAGTGAAAATATATCTTCACTTTACTTCTTTGTTATCTTATCCATAGAAGTGTAAAAACTTGAAGATATTATATTTCAAGAATATTTAAGTTATTTCTTAAGAAAGCAAATAATGAGAATGTATGGTGATGTCAAAAGTGGTCGTTAAAAATTGGACATTACTGCAATCAGTTAATATAAAAATCTGTCATCTTTTGATTTTTATTATCTTTAAAAAATGTTTTTAAATAAAAGCTTCATTTAATTATTAAAAGCTAATCTCTTGTATTCTGCTCGTTGAATTTTAGTATAATACTTTTGGATCTAACCATAAGCTTTAACAGGTCATATATTCTTATTAGACAATTTTTAAAACAAAAAGTGCTATACTTTTTCAGTGTTAAAGTAACATATTTTCCTCTTTCTCAACTTAGTGTTACTCTTCATACCTCTTCTAAAGTCCATTATGCAATTACATTTTTTTACAGTTTATCTAGTTAAAATTTGTTTGAATAAACTTTTTCATAAAAAATAAAAATGATTTTTCCAAAAAATAAAAGTTATTTTTATAGAAATTAATACATAAAAGTTTAGAATTGCAAAATTAGAATGTGCATTAACTAATTCTAATTTCCAAATAGACACTAACTTTTTATTTACTTTTCTCTCCTAAAAGATTTTATGGAATTTTGTTCCAACATATACTTCCCATTAATTCTGGAGTTAAACATTTGGAAGCCTGTTTATTGTATATTCCAAAATTAAATATTTGGATGCCTTTGTATATTTCTCAAATTATAATTCAGATTCAGAACAAAATAAATAAATTCTGAAACAATACAAAAGTAGACTTGCAGAATTATAATTCTAGACATATGCCAATCAAAATTAAAAGGCTGATTTGAAAAATTATAATATTGAATATTAAATTCTAAAACTGACCATTCATCAGAGATATTCCTGGAACAAATAAAAAGTATTAAAGGTACGTAAAAATTGACAACGTTGCCAACAATTAATTTCACTTATAAACAACCAATAACAATGGTACAAGACACCAATAAAATAAATCCACATTTGATACCACCCAAGGTGGTTGCTATCATCGGGGCAAAATTTCTGACAAAATTTTCTAACATTTTTCATTAATCAACCTCTGCAATCAATTACCCACCACATTACAAAGAAATGCCACTCTAGTGCGTATTCGTGAAGATGTCTTGGTTAAATTGCAAGTAGACCGTTAACACACCTGACGGAGGCCACACCTTCAAGAAATTGAAGCTTCATTCAAGGACAAATTCATTAGGAAATTACATCAAAATCCTGTTTGATTCTCCAGAGGTTGCTAGTTGCTACTTGCTAATGATGCTCATCAGGTAGCAGATTATCTGGACAGGGATTCTTGAGCAAAGCAGCCAAAATCCAAACATTCATTTCTTGGTACCAGAAGAACATAAATATCTTAGCATATATTCGTTGGAGGAACATGTATCTGCTAGATCCTGATGAATTTTAGTGATTGCTTTCTGCAAAGATTTTAATGATGGTAACAGATTGCGAGAGTTCTGCTGAATAGAATTCCCATGGGCCTTGCAGAGCTCCTGGCAAATCATACCAAAGATAAAGATGATTTTATAGAACTATCATGACCTTGAGAAGCAAACATATGAAAAGACTAAATCTAAGCAAGTAAAGAATACCTGACACCATCTAAGTATAAATTCCAAATGTGGGCAGTTTTCCAAAAGATCTGCAAGTGCCTCCACTAATCGTTGGATATATTTGTAAGGGATTGATGTCGCAACAGCTGGAATATCTGCCGGACTAACCGCAAATATACATTTTTTAATGAAAGAATCCTCATTCAAGCGAAGGCTAAGGATCAAGGCTTTACTTGGTTGATTTTCACGAAGAGCTTCTTCAACAGCCTGTTCCGAATTGCCAGCTCAAGTTATTAACGACATCAAAACAGGAAACAGTGCAGTGAAGGGAGAACGTAATATACAGCTAGATGGAGTGCTATTAAAATTATATATGCTGCATTTTCAAGCAGCACAATGTTGATTTTGATTCCTTGTTTTTCATGATTGAAATGGAAAAACGGATTTAAGACTCTGTCATCTTCATTTATATCTGATGCAGAAATTTTACAATTTTTAATGAATTGCTGAAAAACGAAATTATACTCTGCTTGTTTTATGTTGACTGTCATGAATAAAAAACAATGTGAAAAAAATCCAAACTATCAATTAGAAAATTGCATCCTCTTCTTACAAGTATGTCAACTACCATCTTAAGAACTCAAAACACAAATTATTGGATGTCAAGAAGTTATCAGAGTAGGTGTTCTCTATCTCATTTCTTACTACAGAAAATAGTTTCTGGAATAATCTTATATTCTTTGAAGTAAACAGTGATAGTTCTTTAAAAAAGTTAAATTACCTCTGGTGTAACATTTATGTCGAGGTCAGTGGGATCAAATATGAAAGATTCATCAACAGAATAAACCAAAACTCCCTCAGTTGTTGCTGCAACAAAACTACGCCCTGTAGGTGCAATTCTCAGGCACTTTGTCTGAACAATAGGCCTTCCACGGTTAGGCATAGATCCTGGTAAGTTAAATCCTAGTTTCCCTCGTGTTTGTTTCTCAACGCCTTCTTCAATGTCACTGTTGTCATCATCAATCAAATCTAGAGGGCCAGCATCTGTCATATTTTTTGAGTTTAAAATGTCAAGCACTCCATCTAACGAGAGATTGTGGGTTATCTGGAAACGTCGAAGTAAAACCTGAACAAAGAGATCCCAATTAACAAACAGAACTGTACTACAATATTTAAACAAGTAGATAGAAATAGTCCATTTTAAGTACGCGTCCACTTTGAGAACACAGTAATTTATATCTACAATGCACACATAGGCAAGGGATGCAAACAATAAGACCACTATGGCATATATGAGAGAAGATTTCAAGAGTAACAATTTTTAACCATCAGATGCATTAACATGCAACATAACATCTTCGAAGTGAAAATAGATTTCAGAGAATAGAAACAAAAAACTTTTATCAACCTTAAATGGTTTCTGCCTCTTCAAGAGTAACTGATTTTCCTTTTGAGCAACCCAGGTATAAAATAAATTAATAATGGGGGAGTTCGGTAAAAGATTATTATGAGGTAAGGTACCCATGAAAGGGACACTTTACAAGTGACCAAATGAAGTTCCTCATCATTCAGGATATGAAAAAAATGAGAAAATGGAGAGAATACTGGACAAGATTGATCTATGGAATAAGCACATTTCCAATTATACTGGCACTTACAGATTTTATTGATGATTGGATCCTGGAAAGACGTAATCCTAGGATTGACCCCTAGTGTAAACAAAGTGGTTCGATAATAGAAATGCCCTTATGAAAACTAGGTTACAAGTGAAAATAAAACTTAACATGCACTTTGAATCAATATAGAAGCTTTTCTAGAGGATAAAATTTCTAGAATCAATGCGATGCGGTGACTTTTACATATGTGAAAATCAACCAAAGTGCATGTAGACCAACCTGATCTGCAACATCATACATGCAGATGTATCTGCTACGTCCCCCAGCTAATATGTAGCTTCCATCAGCTGAATAACACAAGGTTGTAAAGAACTTCCCAGAAGTTGACTTAGCAGCTGACCTACGGTCAGTCATAAGACGCCCACCAGCAATATCTCTAGAACCTTCTATGGTGTACATCAACAAACCATCTATTGGGTCCCAAAAATGAATTTGCCCATCTAATGTGCTGCATGCTAACTGCCTTCCATCTGGACGATAAACAACTGTAAGAATATCATGTGTGTGAGGAAATGTTTCAACTGCTCCTTTTCCATCAAAGACATCCCACAACCGAACAGTTTTATCATATGATGATGAAGCCAAGACAGCCTGCACAAAGTGAAAAGAGATGATGCTAAGGTTTTTTGTTATTATAGATGTAAAAAACATTGACCAAAATACAAACTTTAGTACTTCCCTTCATCATATATCTCGAGACAATAATATTATTGATATTTGATGATGCGCTACAAACTTAGAAGATAATATTATTTTATAAACTGAAAACATGAAACATGGTTTCACATAAAGTTCTACAAAAGAGGAGAATTGGAACCAGCTAAAAATACTGCTTACGAAATTAACTTATGCAAGAAAATATCAGCAGAAGAAAAAACTAACATTTGTAGAAGAAAAGACCAGCCCATGAACAGGAGCTTCATGACCACTGAGCACATCCAACAAGCGGCCAGTTCTCATTGACCAAACAAAAATCTGTTACACATATCATTGAGAAAAGGGTGAATGGTAAAATAATAATGATACAGTTAAAATCAACCTAATTTGTGGAAAACTATACCTCAAAGGAATCTGAAGTGCCAGCACATATCACTTCACCACTTTGATCAGCTGTCAAGGAAACAAACTGTCTTGAAGAAGGAGTTGTAAATGTCCTAAAATTCCGGTAGCGTAATAAATCCCATGCACGAATGGTCCCATCAAGAGATGCACTAAGAAGGCAATTGTTACTTGCCATAAAATGTAAAGCCGTAACAGCATTAGTGTGCTCCGAAAATGTAACAAAGCAAAATCCCGACGAAAGAGTCCACACCTGTAAACATAACAACAGAGCTTTCACTTCAGTTCAATTCAAACATTCAATTTAAAAACCAGCGCAAAACACATTAAAAAGGCACAACACAAAGCAATCAGTAATTTCTGGATCAAATTTCAAAACCCCAAACAAAAGTCAAATTCAATCACCTTCACTTTATTATCATCTGCTCCAGTGGCAAGAAGCTGCGAATCTGCCGAATACGCAACACAGTTCACATCAAAGTAATGACCCTGCTGCTTCAAAATGTAGCTCTCAGACCGCCACTCCCACACCAGCAGCTGCCCCAATTTGGCACAGCCAAATGTCAACCAATTCCCAAGTTCATTAAACACAGCAGTGGTAATCTTCTCCCTCGAAATAGACAACAAATGAATGCACACAAAATCTGGCATCTGATACAACCCAAACACACCATTAGAAAATCCAACAACCACCATGTCTAGCCCCCTATGATAATCACATGCCGTCACCTTCGCCCATCCCTGCATAAACCCATCCTTCCTCAATAACTCCCACTTGCCCCAACTCAGGTAACCCTCATCACCATCCTGAACATCAATTTTCTTCCTCTTCTTCACACCATCACTTTCAATAACCTCCAAATTCCCTTCCACGTCCCTCTCCGGAGTCCCTGGCGAGGGCGGGTCCGAAACCTCAGCCTCACCACCACCATCAGAAGTAAAACCCCAGCTAAACAAATAACAATCCCTAGTAACCGTATAAGCCTTACAAACCCTATTAGTTTTCGAATTGACACCAAAGAACGAACCTACAACCGAATCCCTATGTCCTAGGAGCATAAAAGGCTTTTTCTTACCCCCGCTATTCAATTTCTTCAAGCACAAGATTCTCGCGGTTAAATCCTTGGACCCAACGATGAGGTACTTCGAGTCGGGGCTCCAATCGAGGGTGGTTACTTTTGAGTCGAACTCAGCGAAGGTGCGCACGAGTTCGAAGGGGAAGTACTCGCGGCGGAAGGCCGGGGAACGCCAGATCTGGACAAGCTTGCCGGTGGCAACGGCAATAAGAGCACCGTCGGGGCTGAACTCGACGGCAGCGACGCGGTCCTTGAAGGAGATGCGATGGAGGAGGGCACGGCGGCGTAGGTTGATGAAGAGGCAACGGTTGCGGTCGTCGATGGCGAGGAGGAAGGTGCCGTCGGGGGAGACGGCGATGCGGGCGACGTTGGAGGAGGACTGGATTGGGAGGGTGGAGGTTTCGGACTTGAGAAGGTCGGTGACGGCGACGCGGTTACCGACGGGGGAGAGCAGCAGGGTGTTGTTTGAAATTACCGCGTTGCCCCCTCTGTAGGGTGCTCCCAAGAGATTATGGAACCTGAAGTTCATCGCTTTGTTTCAGTGGTGGTAGTGGTGAGAGAGTAGAACGGGTGCGTTGCTTGCATGAACTGCGAGAGTTCACGGTGGTGTGTGGCGGGAATGGAGGTTTATGAGTTTAGGGTTTTAGGGGTTGTCCGTGTTGAAGCCCAACACCATACGGCAGCGTTTAAGGATTAAAAAAACTGGTTTATAATTAGATAACTTGTTTTACCCGTGTTATTAATTTAAATTAAAAATAAATTACAGTAAAAAAATACTATAAACGGAGAGGTAAATTACATTTTTCCATTTTTATTTTCTTTTTAATATAATATTATTTTATAGTTTTTATATTTTCTTCACTTAATTTTGGGAATATTTTATTTATCTCATTTCATCTTTAAGAATGTTTTTAATTTAAAAGTCTTGGGTCTTAAAATAATTTTTTATTGAAGCATGCCATAGGATAAAAACGTGAATCTTATATAAGATGTTAGTCTAAATAATTTTGTTGAAATTTTAGTCTTAAGAACAGTAATATAAGATTTAATTATTTTTTGCTACATTAAGGGTGAAAAGTTATTCGGTCTACTAGTTTTAGAAAAAAATTATTTCATCATAATTTATTTTTTTAAAATATATAATTTGATCTTTTATATTAAATTTACATAAATGACGATAAATGATGATATGACACACATTTTTCTTTACCCTCACACAAACTCCTATTATGTCAAACCAAGTTGCATAGTCATAGCCATCACTCCATTCTCCTTCATGCGCCTCCATCCTCTGCCACAACGCTTCCACATGACCTTTTGCTGCCATCTTATGCGTTGGAAATTCTTCCTGACAACTTATATTGTATTTTTTTTTTTAAATAGCAAAGGTGTTATATAATGTAATGGCCCATAGATTCAGTGTTTGTGATTGACAACTCATTGAACCAAAAATTCTATAACATATACATGACAGTTTCTTCCTGCACCACACCATCACTTCTTTGGGCACTTCCATAAACTTTTAAAATATCAAAATTGTCCTTCATTAAAATATAAAAATTAAAGTTATTTCACATAGGTGCGGGTGTGGTGGTGGTGCAGAGTGAAAGAGAAGGTGTTTGGTGTGGTGGTGGTGCATGTTCCTTGAGGTGTTGTTTGAGCTGGTAGTCGGCGGTGGTAACGTGCTGGTGTGAGCGGCAGTGCTTCTCATTCTACTAAGCCGCTAGATCACCGAATTACATAATCCGATTCTTTACGCATAAAGCAAAAGTATTCTGGATTAGATAATTCGTAAGAATACTGGATCCAGAACGTGCAAAATCACACTTCTGGATTGTGTAATCCAATACTAAATGAACTATGGATTACGCAATACGAAAGTCAATTTTGAACTTGATATATGCCTTACGGATTACAGAATCCAGAACTCATGTTGAAATTTGGCTTACGGATTACGCAATCCAGAAGTCATTTTGAAACTTCAAATATGACTTACGGATTATGCAATCCGAAAGTCATTTTAGAACTTCAAATTATGGATTACATAATCTGAAATACATTTTGCTGTTAAAATGTACTGGAATACATAATCTGGTGCCTATTTCTGGGAAGGAGCACAAACGCTTTCTAATATGCACAAAACCAGTAAAGTTAAACTTACTAACTTGTGAATAAAAATGACACTGGTGAATGATGGAGAAGGAAAGGTTATAAAGGATGAGAACTTTGAGAGAAGAAGAATTTGAGAGAAGGAGTGATGGAGAGAAGAAGAATTAGAAGGAGGTGGGAGGGGTGGCTGCGGCGCGGAGAGTGAAAAGCTGGTAAGGGAAAAAACACAACTGGAATTAGGTTAAAATAATATTTTAATTTTTTTAATTTTTTACTGAAGGGTATAATAGTATGGAGGTGGCAGAAGAAGACATGGACGTGCAGGAAGAAGTTGTCCATATACATTGAGTAATTCTAAAATGAAAACAAAAGTTGGAACCAAACTAGGTTCACCCTTACCCTCTTCTTTATGCTTCGTATAAGCCCATCACATTCACTTACTTGAACCCACTCTTGCTCTCTCTAAGCTCTGACCTCAATTTCTCTGACGACTCTCTCTACTAATTATCTCTTCTCATATTGAGATTTGCATCCATCAACTTCTCCTGCTTTTTGTCTATGATTTGATCTTTTCCTTACTCTTCGTTTTTTTTTCATTTGTTTGGGTCGGGGTCTTCAACTTCAACAAAAATTGTGGTTACACAACCACAACTTCATATTCAACTTCAACAACTCACACTCTCTCCGCAAAATGAGGCCTTGAAGAGGAACACTGATTGTGTCTACTTTCTTGCATCTCCTTTGACATGCAAAAAAGTTCTTTATAACACTTTTATTTTATTTTTTAAATAAAAAAGGGGGAAAATCCCTTTTTGTCGTTTTGAGAATTTTGTATTTTAGGGCTTCAAATTTATGTGTTTCTGTATAATATTTTTGGAGAATATTTATTTTCAATGGGAAAAATTAAATTTTATGAATAAAGAGGGTTGTATTTTTGTTTTTTTATTGGGTTTTTTGATGTTTAGTTTTTGTGAAAATGTTATTATTGATCATTATTTATTAAATTGGATCTTTTATGGCTTTATTTTATTGTATTTTCCCCTCTTTTCTCTTTTATTTGATAAGGTGAGGATAATGAGGGGAATAGGGTTTTTAAACTCTATTATGATTGGATATAAGATTTATTTTTTTAATTTGATAAATCCTATGGATTTTGTTGAGAAAGCATAAGGTTTAATAATGAAGTTTAGTTTTTTTTGTATGATTTAGAATGATATTGAATGTATTTTTTTATTGTTTCTGAAAGCAAAGCAGAGGAGGGTAGCAGAAGGTCATGTGGAAGCACTGATGCAACAGGAGAAACGGGAGAGGGTGAAGGCACATAAAGGAGAATGTGATGGCAGTTGTAGCGATGCAACTGGGTTTGACAAAAAGGGAGAGAAGGGGATTTGGGTGAGGGTGAAGATGAGGCTCATGAGGGAGAATGGATGGAGGAAAGAGAAGGATGTTGGATTACACGTGAAATCCCTGTATGTGTCACATCATCACTTAATGTCGTTTACATTGATTTAACAGAATGACCAAATTACATACTTTTTAAAAAAAAGTAGGACGAATGTGATTTTTTTAAAAACCAATAAACCAAAGTGACTTTTGTATTTGACCTTAATGACAAAAGGAATAATTATTTTATGACAGTTTCTTCCTACACCCCATAATGTTATGAAAAGACTAAATTGTCCTTATTATTTTTAAAAACCCTAAAATGCCCCTAACGAAATCTATTCCTAAAAATCCTAAAACTCTCACTATTATTTTCTTCTCCCCACACATTGTGCAGCTGCAACTGCAAAACTCCATTTCGGTGCCTTTCTATCTCACATCTCTTGGTGGTTTAGGGTGGTCATGACAACTTGGTGCTTAAAGGTAAGTAAAATTTTTGGTTTTTTTATTTGTACTTATGTTTTTCTTCAGATTTTCGTTTTCGCACTTCATTTATATTATTCCAGACAATAAAATCCGGTAGTTTTACGGAATATAGAATCCGTATATGTTTTTTCACATTTTAGATTATGGAATCCGCAAAATTTTTGAATTGATGCTTTCGGTAAAATCTTGGATTGGTGGTTCTGGTAATATTCCAGATTGTTGTTTTAGGTAATATTATGGATTTTTGTTTCTGGAATATTAATTGTTGTTGTTGTTACTGTGTGTTTGTATTGGCTCAAATTAGTAAATCATAATCTATTCTATAATTTGTATTGGGTCAAACTAGATGAGTTTTAGGGTTGTGTTAGTATGCACTCATCCATTAGTTATAACCAAACTTGCAAGCATTTCAATTAAGATAATACATTTTTTTAAATAAGTGATTTAGTTTCTTTAGTTTTGATTGTTGAAATGAAGTTTTTATTTATTTTTAAGTAAATGATGTACTTTATAAAATAGTAAAATTTAGTTTCACACTTTATTTGTTGTTAAATTTATAACTATAATGTTAAATGATTAACATTCCGGATTGGTGGATCCGTAGTAGGTTTTCATATTTCTGAATTCATATTGTGCATTGTTTGTAATTTGGTTTAACTTGAATGGTGTAATTGAATAGAAATGGTGAAGACTAGGGGAGAAGGTTCACAAGGTGATCGTCTACGTCCCACAGTCTCTGTTAGAAGAAAAAGAAGACATGTTAATGAAGATGAAGAACATTTTGAACATGAAGATGCAGAACATGTTGAACCTGAAGAAGTCGAACCCCAAATGGAGGTGGAGGATGAAGGTGCACCTCAAGTAGAAGGTGAAGGTTATCCCGAATGTCCACTGGATGAGACACTGTTGACAGGTTATGAAGACCATGTGGCCATACATTTATGGAATGGTTTGGTAAGTGAATATGTTGTAATATGATATTTGTTCATTGTTAATTTTATATGATTTTTGGTTGATTAAATTGTATATTTTATATGATTTTGGTTGGTTAAATTAGGATCGAGGGGAGTTAAAATTGGTGTCTCATGACCGAAAAATGTCTAAGATGGGTGTTTCTCATCCTGGGATACTACCTGTAGTAAAGTTTTCAGATTTAACTGGATTTGTTGGGACAAGCTATGACCCGATGGACAAAAGATTGTTGTGTGCCTTTGTAGAAAGGTGGCACATAGAGACAAATTCCTTTCATCTGCCTATACGTGAGTTAACCATCACATTGGATGATGTGTCGAATTTGTTGCACCTCCCTATTATCGGACAATTTTACACGTACTCGAGCTTAGATGTAGTTGCGATGATCGAGGGATACTCATGGGCATCAACTCCTTTAACCCACATGTATGAGCAGTGGGAGATGGTTGCTATGCAAATACTAGACAATTAGCTAGGTTGTCACTTTATTGACATCGTGGATATACGAGCACTTTCCGACTATTGGACACCGACAACTTCAGGATGACTATGTTGAGGATGAGTCCCGGTGTATGAAATATGTGGTCGGGAGTAGGATGTCCACACTTGCATTTGTTCTGATGCAATTAGATAACATTTGTATACGTGTTGTTCAATGGATGCCCTATAAAGAGCAAAAAGTGTTGCGTCATTTTAAGTGGATTGCATTATTTTCAAGGTACATTCGGTTGAGAGCTTGCAAGCAAATGCATTTTCCTGAATGTGTACTCAGACAATTTGCATATATACAGTGTATTGTCACCCAACCACCGTTCATCATGGCGATATCTCCATATCAGAGATCGAATGATGATGGTTAGATTTTAATGCTAACCTCGTATAGGATTTCGTATTATGAGCAGATGTTGGAGCCTGTGTTCCAGCATGTTTGGAGAGGTTTCGGTTTATATCACACTCATATATTATTCATATGGTTGAGAATAATCGCCTTCAGTGATTATCCCTAATGGACGACGTTAGGATGGGAATGATGCTATCTCTGAGCATCATGCAGTGGTAAGAACTTATTATTTGTTTATTTAAATAATACATGCTCAGTTGTAATTAATGTAATTTGTTGTATCATTGTAGGGTCTTTGTAGAAGAATAACATCCACCTTGCAGTTGATCATAGATGATGGTCATCTAACCAAGGATTCACCTGCATGGTAAGAGACATAAACAAACTTGATGCTAGCTCGATCAGCCATTGAGGACATGTTTGTTTATGTCCGTAGACGACAACATGGACGATGATGATGATCATTTTATTCGTTGCTATGTTTTTGTAATTTCATGAAGAAACACTTAGTTTAATTTTTTTTAATTTGATGAAGGAACATTTTGGTTATGAAATTAGAGAATTCTTCTTCTGCATTTATAATAGTCACAATGTTAACATATTCATTTATCAATGCAATTACAACTACAAATGTTGCCTAATGGACATAATTTGTGTAAAAACTTGCATCCGACTTGTATAAAATGAACACCAAGCTTTGACAATTGGATAAAAATGAGTAGAACATAAAATATCTGTTGGTGAAATCAGGTAACCTTCTTGCAATTGAATCTGTTAAAAAATGTAAGCAATGTCTTTAATTATGTTTTTCAATGATTCCTAAAATTAATTAAGAATGAAGTTCAACAAACTTGAACAAAATGATTTCCATGAACATATCCAATACAGATAAAGAGAGGTGAGTTAACTTTTAAATATATTTTTTAAAATTCTTACTTTCTTGGAATTCTTTAAAATTTTCTTTAAGAAATAAAAATTAAATGTAACGGTAAGTGAAAACAATGTTGACTTACTTTTGTATACAAATTTTTGAATGCATCTAAAGATATATGCTTGAGAGTGTGTTTGTTGATTTTTACGATTCTCTAATCTTAAATTAGTTGTATGGAACTTCGTGCGCGTGTTATATCTTCACAACTTATATATTATTTTTATTTATCTAGACCTTTAAGCTAATTAATCTATTCATACTTTTTTTTTATCAGCAAAGAGACACTTAAGAGGTGTCCCAACCCTTATACATACCATTCTCTAGATTAAGGTCTCAGCAGGACAAATTTTTTTTAGCACAACAAGAACTATCAATATCAGAGACCCCTCACCCCTTACAAACCCAATGGGAAAAACACACATTAATCCAGCCCAAACAGAGATGCTTACTAAGCTGTAATCACATAAAAGAAAGCTTCCTTCATCCTATGCATAATATTGGGCTGCCTGTGACTAGTTTACCGTTGACCCTCAG
>Ga0123342_1008190_pt1 | contig 13334 bp, 5 predicted proteins | sample Turbeawhitnodule_FD_89960 | JGI IMG/M metagenome (GOLD analysis project Ga0123342, IMG submission 89960) | Root nodule microbial communities of legume samples collected from Mexico - Turtle bean Mexico white nodule | ecosystem: Host-associated > Plants > Roots > Nodule | place: Mexico: Nepantla...
ATAATAATAATATTAATAATAATGTTAATATAATATTAATATGTATAAATTATGTTAATAATAATAAGTAAAATAAAAATGATAATATGATCAAAGAACTTCTCTGGTCTAGTGGTTAACCCTTCCCTGGTTTTTATTTTACGGAGGTTGTGAAACGTTCCCTAGGGATGGTTTAGCGAGGGAAACCGCAACCCAGGGTAAACCACTTAATGAAAGTTTTAACCTTTGGTAATGTAAAAATAAACCCTCGTTAAAACCATTTTTTCTTGTAGTGAAAGAATCATACATTTTCTTATCATACATGGTCTACTGAACTTGTCCAAATTTATTTCTATATTAATTTTGTTATTTTTTATTCTATAATTACTAATATTTAGGCTATATATAAATTTATAAAATAAATTATTTTTTCTCAATCATCACATCCAAAACAGTATTTGATTTGGAATTCAAAATTTTATTACAATTTTATTTTTAAAAGCATTTTGGAATACTAACGGAAAAACCTGATAAAAAAATATCAAAGTCTAAAAGAAAAATCGGAGTTTAGGAAAATCCTTATTAGTCTCTTAAACTACTTTTTCATTTTCTGAAACGAGAATTAAGAAATTAATATTCGACTTTGAAATCTTTTTTCATTCTAACACACCATGTCAATATTTTTACATAATTTTATCGAGATAATATTATTAGAATTTAAATATTATCACAAAATATTAAAAAGAATATTCTAAAACTATTAATCATATCAAAACGAAATTTATGTATATATATTATTGGTTTAATGTATATATTATTGGTTTAATATTATTGAGAAAAGAAAAAAAAATTATAAATCAAACTATATTGAATTAAGTTTGATATAGTGTTTAAAGGATTATGTTTACTTTTTACCACTGAATTAGATTAAATCCAAAAAGTTAATTCAAATTAAAGCTTAAACCTAGTTACATGTATGGTTAATTAATTATCTTTGAAGACTCTTGTAATTGGTGTTTCTGAAATGATTTATTATTTATTTGTGGTGGAAAGGTGATTTGGTTTTATGCATTAGAAACGAAATGATGGGTATATTAGGAAAAGTGTAGGTAGAACATTCTATTCCCAAATTTTTACTTTTAGGTCATATCAATTGCCAAAGTAGCTAATCAAGTGGGGAACCGTTTGGAACCCTCGCGATTCGGATTTCTGTTTTTGTTTGGCAAACTTTCCTATTCTAACTACAAAACGTGTTATTAAAAGGAATTACAATAGCTAAAGTAATAATCTTTTTTTTTTTCTATAAGAGCAAATTTAAAAGGGTGGTTTCATTTTTTTATAAAAAAAAATTAATTTCAAAAAATAATTTTAATTGTAAGTCTTTTTTTAAGTTTAATAAATAATAAGCGTCATGCATTAATGACTTGAACAGTTTGACAGTCTATCTTTGTCTTGTATAAAAAGTATTTTAAGAATGTTATTTTTATACTCACTTACCTCATAAAAATATTGAAATAATAAATATATTAATATTGATAGAGATTAAAAGGATTAAAATTAATAGAAATATTTTGTAAAATAAGAATAAAAATATGTATCATCAATATTAGGGTTTAAACTAATTATTTTTTATTTTCGTTATGGGCTGTAAGTAAAAGTTAGCTTTTTAGTATTATTTTTTCAAAATTATGATCTTAAAATAGAAAAAGTTAATTATTATATTTAGAAATGTGGAAAACTTATTTAATAAAATCTAGTAATAAACTTTATTTTGTATGTTTTTAATATAACACTAACTCTTACCACTGGTTAGCATTTATTTTAATGTCCAATATTTGAGATTACCGAGGATTTGCATCTTAAACCACTAGTTAAAGGAAACAAACAACTAGTTAAAGGAAACAAACAACTACCATTTATAAGCTAACATTTAATTTAAATAAACAATATTTAATAAAGTTCATTTAATTTAAATTTTGATTTTTTTAAACTAATCTAAAATAAACTTATCTGATTCCGATGATTAAGGTCATTGAGTTGTGATGAAAAATTATGATATTTTTTAACTTTTATTTTACCTTACTATAAGAAGAAAATCATGAAATAGAAACTAATTTTTAGAAAACAAAATAATTAGTTGCAATAGTAACTAAATTAGAGACCATTTTATAAACTAAAAAAAAATTGGTTTCTAAATTAGTTTCTATTATTGTTAAATAGTTTCTAAATTGGTATCTAATTAACAACCAAGGTTTTAACTACCAAATTCGTTTCTAAATTAGTTTTTATTATTGTTAAATAGTTTCTAAATTGGTATCTAATTAACAACCAAGGTTTTAACTACCAATTATTTAGTTTCTAAATTTGGTAGCAAAAACTTTGGTTGCTAATTAGATACCAATTTAGAAACTATTTAACAATAATAGAAATTAATTTAGAAACCAAACCCTTTTTAGTTTATAAAATGGTCTCTAATTTAGTTACTAATGCAACTAATTATTTGGTATCTAAAAATTGGTTTCTATTTCATGATTTTTTTGCCGTGTCTATTGTATATTGTGTATAAGTATTAAAGTTTTGTTAATACAGGGTAAACATTATATTTTTAATGATTATTTATTTATTTTATTTGATATTTATATTTTTAAAATTCTTACTTTGCAAATGTCAGTAATTTTTCATTCAAAATACATTAAGAATTACATAATACATATATAACCATATTAAAAAACCAAAATGATTGAAAAAAAAAACAAAAATAGAAGGAAAATTTAATTTCTAATGTCTAAAATATATTAATTTAAAAGTTCAATAAGAGTTAATTGGGTTACAAATAATGAATATAATACAATCGAATAAATTATAATTGATTTGACTAAAACCTAATATATAATATTTAATTAAGCAAGCACATTTAAGAAAAATAATTGGTTTTGTTTAAGCTATTGAGTTTTTAAGGTTTCTTTCCACTAAAATTTATGAGGTGGCAAATATAACTCCATTGAAGATGAGACGAATGAAGAAATAACAGGTAAGAAGGTCCCTTGGAAAACCACTTAAGAATAAGAAGCTAGGTATGCCTTTATAGCTCTCTCTTTTTCCCCTAAAGTAGCAACAAAAATCTAATGGATCTTTTATGCCATTGATTTGAAACTTTATTAAATAGTTTTCTAGACACAATCCATTTTTATTTTTATTTTGGCTTTGAATACATGTAGGTATTCAAAGCTTCATCACTGTGTTTTGTCTCTACAAATGGTCCATAGCAGTGATGGAGGCCATTGTTCCCATGAACTATAATGAATTAACAATGGCATATACGTACATAGTATTATGGTGGCTACCCAAATCTATGGGCTTATTTATACAGGAGCACGTTGCATTCACACTCAAAATAAAAGGAAACAATGAATCTTTGTTGAAATGGACGTATACCCAAATATTCTATTCCTAGCAAGATACACAAGTGGACCAATTTAATTAATAAAAGAAACATTATGGACCAATGGCACGTTTAAGAAGCACCTATTCATCATTCTACCAACTTAAAAAATAATAAATTTATTTTCACAACATATTTTCATGTGGTCAATATAAATTTCAAATCAATTATGGCATACAATTTCTAATAATTGATATATATATATATATATATATATATATATATATATATATATATATTGAAGGTACAGAATACAAATTCAAAATTTGTTGATCATCAAGTTATGCTCATTGCTCTGCATTTTTTGAAACCATGAACCGGGTCATTTGTGCTATTGCGAAGCAGACAAAAGAAAGTGCTCAAAAGTATTCACACGTCAAAGATAATTTGGAAGGTTCATGTGTATATATATTCGATGCTTTTGATAAATCAATAATAATGGTTCATGTTGTTGTCAAATATTTATAATGATTTTGCCGGGAACTGATTTAGATTTTTAGCAACATTTAAATATTGGAGACCTAAATCTTAATCTTGTGCTACATTTTTTTTTAAATTCATGTTAGATATAAGTGTGAATTTTAACATCTCAGTTAATTTGAACTAGTTATTAGGATAAAGAGGGTGATGAACGATATTGAAAGGCTGACGAAACATATGGATATATTGTAAAATCAACATATAACAAGCTTGTGAATGTTTTAATTGAAGAAGAATTTTTTTTTTTAATTTTTTTTTAAAGATTAAAGCTCTCTTATCTGTTCACTTATTTTTATGAAGAGAATTAAAGAATAGAGTAACAACCAAAGATAAGCTAGTCAATCAAATCTAGATAATTTGTTGTGTGTAATGTGTTGTAAAGAGAAAGAATCCGTTAACCACCTTTTCTTAACATGTGAAGTGATTTTAGTAGTGTGTAATCTATGTTATAGGTGGATCGAGAAACACACAATACAACATAACAATGTAAAAAATCACTTATGTGTGGCAGATTCGGAGACAGAGAAATAATATTATTTTTAATAATATCAGGCTCGACCCCATAGAGATTTTTGCTATGGCACAATTGAAATTCTGGTCTTGGATTACCAAAAATAAAAATAGGACTTTCTTTGCATACTTTAACTGCTGTATGGACTCGATAAGTTGTTTGAAAACTCTTAACAAATAAACTTAGTTGAACTTATCTTACATCACGTTCTAGGTCAATATCTAGGTTATTAGGGGAGGTATCTAGAGCGAGACAACTAGATTAATTTGCAGGTAGATGGGAAAATATGAATTTTATTTTTAATTGATGTAGAAAGGTTTAATTCACCCCATCTACTTGGTAAACTTCGGGTTTAGGGTTTTGAATCAAATTTCTCACCTTTCATGTAGTAGAACTTTAAATGTTTCAATTTAGGTTTTGCAAAGTTTTAAAATAAGAAGGGTTGGTCATTGAATTGATAAAAAAAACTAGTTCACTATGTTAATTTAAGTTGTGAAAGTTAATAAAACAATAAAGGAACAATATATATATATATAGAGAGGTTGGGTTAAATTTATTTTAGCACGAAATTTTCATTTTACCATTAGTGTCTCTAAGCAACGAAAATACTTTTCTTATTTTCTTTACGAAATTTATTCCTTTTTGCAAGTATTTACACAAATTCAACTATACTTCTAAAATTTATTGAACTATAATAGTTGTCTACTATTTATGTATATATTTTTGGTTTTTATTTCTATTTTTTAATTGGCTTAATTAATCAAATATAATTTTTTTTATCAGCTAAGAATGAATAAATTGAAAGGGTCACTTTAGGGGTATCTCAACCCTTATACACATGCCTACATACTTTTGTGTGACTATCTTACTAAAACATGTACACCTGCATAACAAAAAGACAACCAGGAAAAAAGACCTACACTACATCAAAAGGCTACAAACCAAACAAACTAGCCCAGCTATATCAAACCTTACACAAGAATAATCACTACTACGTACGGGTAATACAAAAGCACACCTCCAACCTGATTACTTGAAAGCAGCCCAGGATGGAAAACCTTTACAACACCTCTATACTAACAAAAAAGAATTAGAAACTTCCTACCTGTTGATGCCTCAGACTCTTTCAAGTTATAAATCCACACCTTTGCCCCGCAATGCATAAACTCCAGCATCAGACTTTGTCCTCCTTACGTGCTTCTAAGTCATTCCACGGGAGCAACTGATTTGCAACCATCTTTGGGTACGCAATAGTGCACCACTTTCTTGCCTACCAAATGAACCCCATACCATTACCTGTAACTTTTAATACACAATACTGGATTCAGGTACCAATCTGAGAAAGAGTATTCGAAAGATTTTTCCCTATGTTTCAACCATAGTCATGTCTTAAGGATTGCCATATAGAAGATCTCATCCGCATCAACTATCCCTTGTTTAAATATTACTCCATTTTTATGATCCCATATGCACCTCACTACAACCGTCCAGATATACCTGTTCAAATCTGATTCTGCTTGTTACTGACCTGCATTAAGTGAAAATTCTCAAAATGACATGTCAGGTCTTTATGTTGTACAAACTGAATACCAATCCATCTAAAGCAAAGAGACCACACTCGCTAAGCACAAACACACTTGAGAAACAAATGTTGGGACAATTCATCCGTTGTGTGACAAAGCGGACAAGTAGAATTATTTACCATCACCTCTCTCCTAATGAGATTTTGTTTGTTGAAATTTTAATCAACAATACTCAGTAATATTTGTTAATGTCAAAAAGATACATATCATGATTCATGATATGGTTCGCAAGCATCACACATCACCACTTTAAACTAGTTAGTAGAAAAATGATTATGAGAAATAAAGCAAAGTCTATCTTTGCTATAAGACAAAATGTATTGGGAGATGACAGTAACTTTGAATCGGTAAATTTGTATTTATTATTTAATTATATAAATGAATGAGATGACAAGTTACCAAGTTTAGGGTGCTAAATTAAATGATAAACTCAATTTGAAATAATTTAAAGAAGAAAAAAAATTATAAGAAACATATATAATATATTCAACCTATCGTAAAATAGATCTTTAGAGTGACATTGTGTTTATGGCACTAGAATCCAATAGCCAAATTGTAAATAAAAAGGGGTAGCATTGGGAGTAGATAGGGTAATAATTGTGGCATCATTAGAGGTAATAAGTTGAGTCTACATAAGGAAAGTTAGCAAATAATCATTCACCAACAATGATTTACCATCTTGAAGATGGAGAGCTCATAGAAACTACTTTATTAGAATTGAAAAGGAGTGTTTTCACATCCAATACTTCTTGAATGATAAAGTTTAAATATAAAAGGGCAAAATATAACTCTCATTATTCAAGGAAATAAATAGTTTTGTGATTTATACATACCCACAAATAAATAAACTACTGGGGGCAAAAAAACACTTGCACCATGGATATACCCTCTAGTAAAACATGATGGGTTGAAGATGAATAATTTAGTGGGCACCCACTTATTAATAAGATGAGGGAAAATATGCACTAAAGCTAAGTAAAATCTAAAGTTATATTCTTATGATTTGGTAGGAGAAGAGGAGTAAACTTGGAGGCAAATATATCTTGTATATGACTTGGGATAATCTAATTGTTCTTTTTTAAATATATTCTTTCTTTCTAATAAAAAAAAACTCATGAAATGTTAAATTTGTTTAAAAAGTATAACTTTGTCAAAACTTTTTTAAAAAAAGTTTGACTAAGAATATTTGAAATGTGTTTTAAATCTAACACATTTGATCGAAGTAAAATAAATAATATATTTTTGTTAACATAATTATTATGCATATTAGATGTGTTGAAATTTACTAACTATATATATATATATATATATATATATAGAGAGAGAGAGAGAGAGAGAGAGAGAGAGAGAGAGAGAGAGAGATAGATATAATTTCAAACATATTGATCTATGTAACATATCGGGTGAACAATTCTACTAAAATAAAAAAATACAGGTTGCAAAAAGTATATGTAAATATCGAGTTTATAACTATTAAAATATCAAAAAACTCATGCGTCAATATAAAAGTTTTGTTGTGAAATATATGTTTAAAAAAAATCTGAATTTTGGCCATAATTTTTTAAAGGACATTGTTTATATTTGATCGATTTTAATTTTAGTCCTTGAATTTTTATTAGCGATCTATTTAATTTTTATACAGTAAAAAACAGTATATGTAATCCCTAAACAATATATAACAGAGATATCTTTGGCTTTTACATGACAAACATCCGTGATTTGTAGATTATGATTGCTTATGATTTACATTTTAAAAAGAGTACTAATAATGTACATTCCCTATTATATCTAACCACCACAATAAAACACATATATAACTAATATATAGAATCAATCACTAACCGTACCGTTTTGTAAAAAAACAACTCTAATTATATGTATGCGTTGATTAGGTGTAGGTTTTAAAATGAACACTTAAAATTTGGAAGTTAATTTTTTTTCATCAATTTATAACTAATAGATTGTGTTCAATCTAGTCAAGACAAGACACTAGCTAATAGCGTTGGCTAAGTCCAAATACACACATTTAGCACCTTATGACAACTAAGTCCAAGTACTCTTACCCAATACCTTGTTACGACCAAACCTCACAACCCCATCTAACATCTTTTGATGACTAAGTCCTAATATCCATATTTTACTTCTTTTTACGTTCGCATTAGACGATGCATAGCCCACACAATGCTTTATGCTTGTGGTTGTGCCACTGCCTTTAACAGATTCTAACAACATTCGTGATTGAGTAGACAATACGTTTTGGTCTCTACTTCAGTACATTCCGGTAGTGAACATAAATTTTTTAATTATTTTGTTATTTTCCATTTTGATGAACTGGTAATTAACAAAATAAAAACTCAAAGCATGAAAAATATGTAAATATTGTAAAAACCTAAAGTAACTGAGAAAATAGTTGGAGACCTTGGGTGAAGAGAAAATGTGAGTGAGGAGAAATCATTAGTCCAATAAATTGGATTGAATAAGAAAGAAGAAAGAAAATTTGGTAAATGTTAGCAAAGAAGAAAAAATAACTACATGTTAGAGATGGACCATAAAAAAAAATGTTGTACACATATATGAAAGTATTTTTGTAAGTCTAAAAATGTTGAGTTGGATTGAAGAAGCTCAAATATATTTGTTATGAAAGTCTTTAAATTCTTTACATAACAATATATTTGTAAAAATGTATCAATCATAGTTTTGAGGCTAATCAAATTTTTGTCTTACTATATTGAAGGAGGGTAATTTTTTTTCTAAAACTTTGTAAACCCGTGTGAACAACATGTTTGTGAAATTGCATGAACCAAAACATTGTGCATTGGTCTAATTTTCTAGTTATATTAATTAATTTTGATTTAGTAACTTAAATGAAAGTAAATATATCATGCACAAACTTCATATCTATGATTTTTTTTTATTAAAATCTTCATTAACTTACTAACCATTTTCACCTTAGATGAAGATTTTTTTAATTATCCTAAATATTGGTTGTGGTGGTAAATGATGCTTGTAGAAGTGTTAATTATACAACATAATTTTATTAAATAATATGTTAACCTATATTAATCCATTAAATTATTTTGTTGATACAAAATATAAAATTATCTTTTTTTTTGTATTTTTATGTATTTATCTAGATTGCAATACATATGAAAATTAAGTATTTATTTATCTTTACTTTTTAGGTGTTTGTTGTGTTTTTTAGGCGTTTGAGTTTTATGAGTTATTTTGTTTATAACTTTTGTACTGGATAGAGTGATCGGGTGCCGGACCTTGGTGCACAGGCATGGGTAGGTCAGCTCAGGTGTTGGGCCCACAGGGTGGGTCATGAGTTTGATCCAGTTATATTGGTGAGCCCGTTAAAGAATAATTAAAATAGTATTTTTGTCATATATTAATATAAGGTTATTAGTAGAATATATTTTTAACCTAAAAGATAAGTATGTGTGATTGTTAAGTTACGTGAATACATGCATACAGTTGTTGGTTAAAAAGATAAAGTTGTTAAATAAGAGAAGCACCATGAGTAAGGGTGCACACGTAAACAAAATATTTTCCTAGTGTTAGCACCTGAAGATAAGTGATGCCCCGTTAGCAGGTGTTTTTTCTATTATTATTTTATGCTTTCCGTAGAGATAAGATTCTCATGAGAGAAATTTGTTACAAGAATAGTTATAAAAGGGGTTTGAGTCCCCCGGTAAAGGTACGTTGTTTCTGAGACTGAAACTGAATATTTTTCTTGTTTTGTATGCTCTCACTGACTTGATTATCGGAGTGTGATCAACAGGTATAACCTTCTCTGTTTCAACGGAGCCACGTTCCAGTGCAACAAGAAGATGTAGAACAGATTTCAGAGTTGACAGATCAGAAATGGAACTTTTCACCAGAGTCAATCGACGAGAAAGTCAACCGACGAGAACAACTTCTTTAGATGAACACAATTATGTTACTAGTTGGTAACTTTATTTGTTAAACATAATAAGCACATGAATTAAATATAATTCACAATGCATGTAATGAGATGAATAAGTAGAGTTAATAGGAAGTTGAAAATCAATTAAAAGATTCAAATTATGATAACACATTTTAAATGGTTAATGAACATGGAAAAAATATTTAAAAAATTTCATTTGTGTTGTAGTTAGAATTATATATGAAGTGGATGAAAGAGGGGTGAGTTTAGAATACGAAATAAGACATTAAGTTTTACGCTCTTAGATGTACGTTTAACTTTGGGTTTTTTAAAAATAAATGAATAAGTGTATTTTGAAGAAGAGGTTGAATGTCATAGGAGAAAATTGTTTTCTTGAAATCATGTTTTGTTTGAAAACATATTTTAACAACTTGACTTAAAGCATGATGTGGAGAAATTTTATAGATTATATATTTTTTTTTGGATGGCAGTGTTAAATTTTTCAAACACAAACCCTATTAGTTGTGTTAGTTAACATGTTATTGACAAATATAATTGAAGTGTTATGTATGATTACTTGATTAATAGTTTCTGTCAAAAAATTTGTTTGTCAGAAAAAAAAAAATTCATCTTGGTTGTATAATGTTTGTATTTGTATTGCAAGTACGTGGTTGATTATGAGATAGGTTATCTTTGCATGATTAGTTATGCATATAATATGGAATGACTTAATTAAATCTATTAAAATTATAGATATATTAACTTTGGAGGATGTTATCTAAAAAAAAATATTGATACAAAGAGTATACTTTCTCGGTATTTAAAATATGGAATTATGTTCTGACACTACAAGAAAATGATTGAATGGTAACTAATTTAGAAACCAAAAATAAATAGTTTCTATAGTAACTAATTTAGATACCATTTTATAAACTAAAAATTATTAGTTACTAAAACGGTATCTATTATTAATAAAAATTATAATATAATTAGAAACTACATTTTTGGTAGCTAATAATAAAATAAAAAAAAGGTTTTTTTATAGAGACATTTTTTTAGTTTCTTGTTAAAATGTAATTAGAAACCATTTTTTTTTTAACTTTTAATCTATTTTAGAAACTAACTTTTGGTCTCTAAAAATAATAAAATTAGAAACTAAATTTATAGTTTCTAATCATAATATAATTAGATACTTAAATTTTTAGTAATTTAGATGTTAATTTTAGAGTAATTAAATTTTATAAAATTAATTATTAATTATTAATTTATAAAATATTTTAAATTGATATAAATAAATTTACTAATTTATTAATTTTAGTATAATATTAAAATAATTGATATCAATTTAAAAATAGTATTTTTAATATTTTAACTTTATTTAAATATAAAATTAAATTAATTATAAATTTAAATTATTATTTAAATTAAAAATTTAATAAATTAATTTAAATAAAGATGCATATTTTTCAAAAACTTATTTAATTTTTTTAAATCTGAGCAAATAACTACAGGTTTTTGAATTTCAAAGTCTCTCTTTAACTTTTTTGTTCATCTATATTTCTGTAAACTTACCGTGCACAAAAGCCCTCTGCAAACGCACGCACTGCAACGGCGATGACTACGGCGACGGCAACGGCAACTCACCCTGCAACAACGGCGATGACAACGCATCCTGTAGCAATGGCTAACCTCTTCAAGTAAGTTTCGATTGGTGCTCCATTTTTGCCCTTTGCCTTTTATTTGTGTGCTTGCTCATGGAAGTTCCGCGCAACTTTACTTAATGTGGATCTTAAAACCCTAGATTATGTTCTATGTTGTATTCCCTTATTTACGATCTCTCGGAATCTACAAAAACTTTGAACCTTTTCCAAGTGTTTGAATACCTAGATTCTGTTCTATGTTGTATTTCCTCATTTACAATCTCTAAGAATCTACGAGAAATATGAATTTTTCCAAGTGTTTGAATAAAACTGTGATTTCTAATCTTGATATGTTTCGTTGCAGATTTTGAATTTTTCTTCCACCTTCTTGTGATGTTTTCGATCCTTTTGAACTCCACCCGGTAATCTACCTTATCCACTCATCATGTTCTTCTTCCATTTTCATATATGAAATTCATTAGTTTGTTCTATTTCATTCTATTTTCTTGTTCATGTTTCATGAATGCGTTTTTTTTTTAATTAAATTCTGGATCATGTTATCTGTCATTTGAATTAACTTCTTTTTTTTATCCTTTTGTTGGTATGTGGACAAAAGATAATGTCTAGAGTTGAAGGTGGTAAGAGGAGTGGCAAAGAGGAGAAGAATTTTCTATTAAAAGGTGTTGAAAGCGAAGACAAAGCTCTGTGCATAGAGAAAAGCTCTTCCAAAATTCAAAATCTTCCAAATCCCTGTTACTTGATTCCAAATCAAAGGCTAAAGATAGCAAAGAAGATAACTTATGTAAGGATAAGAAGTTCGTATGGAATTGGAAATCGTTGAAGGCCCCTTTCCCTCTCTTGCAATAAGAAGTTCAATTGTAGTTTTTATGTCCAAGTCCATGTGATTGAAGGTTGCCTTTGAGTGAAATAAGAAGAGAATCTAGGTAATGAGGGGAAAACAAGCAGTCTAGTGCATGACAAACCTGAAGTTTTTGTGTTTCAAGAAAACCTGGACACAGTTACGCTAAATGATTATCCTTTACCTAGTAAGACATTCCAACCAATACACAACTTTAGTCCATACTCCCAAATTCCCAATACTATTTTATTGCGTTTCGGTACTCATAAAAGCAAAAGTAACGATTATATGTTTATTTAGCCTTAACATGCCTTTTATGTAAATGTCCCTTTTCAGCTTAGGCAAAAAGAATAGAGCCTAACTTATACTAAAATATTTAATTTATATTGGGAAGAATGTTTGCTTCGGTCAGTTAGGACTGATAGTCAAGGAATTTTTAAGATAGAAGTGAAAATAGTGTAAATTACAAAGTAATTCAGATACAAAGTAATTGACTCAAACTGAAATCTGTAAAGAACTATCAATTCATCTGCATAACTTAGCTTTGCATGTAGCCTTCTAGCTTCACTTTACTGTTCCACTTCCCTCCCTGTGTGTAGCTCCTGACAACTCAATACTTTCTTTCATCCCAACCCCAATTTCCTTTTCCTAAACTCCCTTAGCTCAACATTTTTAATCATACTATGTTTTAACTTTAACCACTGTTAATCATTTCTTCTCTTCCGTGTTTCCTATACCAGTCTACATAATAATATTAATAAGAATAAAACAGTAAAAAATGGTTAATTTAGTTATTCTATCTTTTCCAAGTGTGTGATTAGTGACATGGAAATGGAGGGTGATTGTAAAATGTGGAAGGATGAAAGGAAAGGAAGAATGGGAGGGGACAAATTTTTAGCCATAAAAAGCAAAACCGGTGTGTTTTTGAGC
>Ga0123342_1008191_pt1 | contig 13332 bp, 19 predicted proteins | sample Turbeawhitnodule_FD_89960 | JGI IMG/M metagenome (GOLD analysis project Ga0123342, IMG submission 89960) | Root nodule microbial communities of legume samples collected from Mexico - Turtle bean Mexico white nodule | ecosystem: Host-associated > Plants > Roots > Nodule | place: Mexico: Nepantla...
CACACTTTCGTGATGGTTAACAGTGAGACAACTATTATTTGCAGAGACAGAACCCTATAGCCTTTAGTACCCAATCTCCATCAGATGTAGGTTTTCATTAGGTATATCATCAGATATATATATATTTCTCACATAAACCAATGGGCCTTTATTCTATTATTATTATTAAATCATATTTGGGCCCAAAACCCAAACTCTAAGTCATGTGAGTCACTTTATAGAAATTAATTTACATAATTTCTTACAATCCCGATAAACCCCAACTGCCATCACAAGCCTCAAATCCACCAACCGACACATAAGACTCTTTGGGTTAATTACCCTAGAGCCTGTGGGGCAAATGTACTGGTATGGACCGAATGACTAACTAGATTCTCGGTCCCACCAGCGGACCGACCGACCGAAGGCCCAGTCCTAGTGGGCCGACCGATGGTATAAATCTTATCACACCTAAACAGACTCAACAAACCTAATCCGTGGTTAGGAACTAGGTAATGCAATCCTAAACATAAACCCACTCCTTAACCTGGCCCAATAAGGAAAGCACATTACAGGTAACATAAATAGAACACATTCCAAGGAGGAGGTACGTCATTAATTACTGTACACTTCCGAGTGTCGAATACCCTTTTCACTGACTTAAGCATCGGAGTGCCTTCTGCAGGAACCCCCCCATTCGGCATTCTTCCAACACCATACGACCGAGACCTAATAGGAAGAAAAGAGAAGCAGACTAAGGTAGGAGTTGACCGCACAACAAGAGGGAAGGAGATGGAGTCAGCCAACAGTTCTCTAAGTCCCATCTCCCTAGCAGGAACAAAAAGAAATCATCAGCACATTCCTAATGTTACATGTTGCCTTATGTTATTGTTCATTCATTGCATCTTATAAATCGTTTGCCTTCTTATGTGATTCAAAATAAATGCCCTTATGAACTTCTGTATGACAATATGCCTAATCTCTCTAATATAAAAGTGATTGGGTGTCTTTATTTTGCTTCCACCCTTGATCAAAATAGTCATAAACTTGATCCTAGGGTACGAAAGTGCATCTTCCTTGGTTTCAAACATAGGACTAAAGGTTATGTGGTCATGGACGTTCTTTCCAAAGAGATTTTCGTGTCTCAAAATTTAATCTTTTATAAAACCTATTTCTATGATTTAAGCAACAAAAATGATTAGGTAGCTATGCAAGAAAACATTGATTTCATGAAAGAGATGTGCGATGATGTTCATGATCAAATTGAAGTTGAGGAACACACTAAACAAGAAACACTAAGGCGATCCACCAGAGTTAAGAAAACACCAACCTTTTTAGAAGATTACTATCACAGTATCATGGCATTACCATGCAATGAAGATCTAAAAAAAGCAAGGTATTATATCCTCTTAGGTCTGCCATATCATACAAAATAGTAGCAGAAAATCAAGTGAACTATATTTTGTCTATTTCATCTCAAACCTAGCCACGAAGCTATGCAGAAGCAAAGTATATCCTAAATGGATGGAAGCCATAAGAACAAAAATAAGAGCTCTTGAAGCTAACAAGACCTAGGAAGTAATGGAGCTTCCACCTAATAAGACACCCATATAATGCAAACGGATCTACTAGATTAAACAAAAAGCCAATGGAGATATAGAAAGATACAAGGTAAGACTCGTGGCGAAGAGTATACACAATGTGAAGGTATTGAGACCTACTCACCCTTGGCAAGGCTTACCACAATACAAACCATTCTTGCAGTAGCAGCAACTATGGACTAGCACCTCAAGAAACTTGATGTGAACAATAAGTTCTTACATGGTGATTTCCAAGAGGAAGTTTATATGGAATTACCGCCTGGTGTGTCGTTTGACAAAATCATTAAATGGATTGAAGCAAACAAGTAAGAAATGGTATGATAAACTCACTTCTTTCCTTCATTCCATTAACTTTACTAACCCAAAAGCTAATAACTCTCTTTTTATAAGAAAAATTTAAGACTTTTTATAACACTTCTTATATACATAGATGACATTATAATTGTTGGAATAACATAAATAATATAGAGGTTGTCAAAAGTTCCTTAGATACAACTTTTAAAATAAAAGACCTATGTCATCTAAAGTTTTTCTCAGGACTAGAGATTGCTAGAACTAGAAAATAAATCCATATTTTCCAATGGAAGTATGCTCTCGAAATTTTAGCCGGTACAAGAATATTGAGAGCAAAACCAATGACTACACCCATGGTGAAAAAATATGACATACTATTTGATCAAAATACGTTTGTTCATGATATTTTGATATATAGAAGAACTACTAGAAGGTTGCTATACTTGGTGAATACGAGGCTCGACATCAGCTTCTCTATACAATTTCTCATTCAATTTGTACAAGCTCCTTCAAAGTTACACCATCAAGTTGGACAAAGGATTCTCATATATGTAAAATCCCTTTTCCAAAATATATTTTCAGATTTGTATTTCTGGAACATATTTTTAAATTCTAGAATTTTTTTCATAATGCATTTTTTATTTATTTTGTGTTCCATAGTTTTTTCCAAAATTTATTTTTTGCATTTTGAATTTACATTTTTAGAATCAAAATTTTGATTTTCGAATTGTATTTTTGAAATTCCAGCTTTTTAAATCCTAATGAATTTAAAATATTACGTCTTGTTTTTAGTATTATGAATTTTGGCACTAAAAAAACTGCTTGTTTATATCCTAATGAATCTAACAATACTATGCAATTTTCTATGCTTGTTTTAGTGCTCTTTACTTTATTCGTTGGGGTCATAGATCTCTTTTAGCCAAGAAGGAATATATTTGGATATATTATCAAAATTGTTAATTCCGTTTATAGACCTTTTACATAAAGATTAAAAAAAAATTGTGAATTATTATGAATTTTTCACAAACGCAACTTTTTCTTTGATTCTAACTTAGAGGATAATTTTAAAATTTTTAAAAAGTGATAAAATATAGGTATAATTACCTTATTCGTCCCTACTTTCTGGGGCAATAGTCAATTTAGTGTAGTGGTTTTAAAAAAATCAATTTCGTCCCTATGTTTGTTTAAATGTATGCAAAATGGTCTTTTCTGGTAAGTCGCAGCAAACGATGTCAACTTCTACTTATGTGGCAGAGAGAAGAGGTTATGGGTTTAGGGTGAGGTGTGAGGTGTCAAGTGACATGGATGGTTTGATTAGTTTAGTGAAAATTGAATTGGGGGTTACAAATTTTTAATTGTAAGCAAGGTTGTTGGTGTGTGAGGTACGCTATTTTGAGATGCGATTGTGAGGTGCGATTTTGCGGTTCGTGGGTGGTCGTTTCTAAGGTTAGGACTTTTTAACTTACTTTTAGAGTGGTTCTGTTTGTGATTACTTTGAGAGAACATTTACAGAGTAGTTTATGATTGATGTTACCCAAAAACACATGAAGATGACCAAGGATGCTAAACTTGAAGGGTCATCTCAACTAGCAAATAAAGACTTCATCAATAGAAGAAATGGACAAGGTCCAAAGCATTTGAAGTTCTTCTTATTAGTCTTCTCAAAAGATGAGGCCCAAGCCCAATTAATATCTTTGTTGTAATATCTTTAGAATAGATTTAAAATAGAACATAAAAGGGAAGTATGAATAGGAGTATAGGACTTATGAGAAAGTAGTAGAAAAGTCACAGTTTCTAGAATAGGAGTGACTTGTGTTGGGCGGCATTTTCAATGCCTTTTCATTTCCTTTTGCCTTTTGGATGACCAGCCATCTACACTATATAAAGAGGTGCTTGGCTCTTTTAAAAACATTTTGATATTGAAATTGAAAGTAGAGTTACTCTCCTCAAACTTGAGTGGGTTCTTTGTGAGACTTGTTCTCCTTCTTCTTAGTCTTATCTTGTGGGTTTTGGGGACTCTCAAGTGGCGACACTCTCACTCATTTTGGAGTCAATCATCCTTCAAGTGGCGTGACCATTCCCATGTCAACAACCACATAAATTTCTTCAACTTTTCATCTTCTTCTTCCATACCCATTCCATATCAAAAACTCTAAAACATGTATTGTTTCTTGTTTTTTCTTTTCAATCGGTCAAATGTTGCTAGTGAATGTTTTTAATCGTTAGTTTGTTCTTGGTTCGTGTTTTAATCAGTTGGAATTTCTTCTTGATGTTCTATTCGGTTCATGGGTCTATAGTTGTGTTTCATTCAGTTCATGTTCTTGAAATGGGTTTCTAATGGGTTCTTGAGTTGTGTTCTTGAATTGCTTGTAGAATCTTGATCCTTAAAAGTGTCTATTAATGAATCATCTCTTAATGATAATCACATCAAAAGAAATGACCTTGAACACCTCAAGTCACACACTTCCTTTGGCACACAACCACCATAGAAATCAGAACACCCTCTGATTCTGCACTTACACACCAGTATTCACAAATACAATAGATTCAGAAAGGATTACACTTGATGAAGATCAAATCAAAAGATTACAGCAATCCTATTCCACTTCTTTGAGAAAACCCAAAAAGTTTGAATGCAAATCTTGAAAACTCAAATCAGTTTTCACTCTTTCACAAATGTCTCAAAATTGTTATCAAACATTAAGAGAGTATAACAACCTCTTTTAAATACTCAAAAAGCTGTTAAAAACATTTAAAGCAGGAGCCTATTTAGTTAGAAAACATTTAAAGCTGATTTGGAAACATAACAGAAATTCTGTTATGGGTTTTCAACAAACAATCGGTTGAATCCTCGAAACAACCAATTGAATTGGTTTGACAGCAAAGTCAACCAAGTCAAACAGCTTAAAACCCTTTTCAAAAACTTCTAAGTGATAAACAATCGATTGAAACGACAAAACAACAGGTTGTTTTTCCACTTCTTCATAAAACAATCTTTTTCAAAAAGGTTTTGATTCCAAACTATTTTAGATTCAAACAAAGAGTGGATTACACATCATTCTACCGAAAACCCACCCACACACACAACAACTCCAGCCTTCCATCAAACACCATGGATTTGGAGATATCAAAGCTTCAAGATCATCCTTGATCAACAATCTCCCCCTATTTCATGATGAAAAATCCTTGGTTGCTTGTGTTGATCTGTTTGAATATGAACCAGCACCTGTAAAACAGAAACTATGCAAACACAGAGTATATATAACAACAGGTTATCAAGGCACACACACTAGTTTTCTGCACAATCAAAACAGCAGAAAAACCAGTCCAAAGAGTGCCAAAAATAGTGAGTGTAGCAGTAGCAATGCAGCAGAATTAACAACTTCAAGTTAGAGTTTGTAGTAGCAGCATACACAACACATAAACCAACACCTTCTCCCCCTATTTGTCTTCACAAATAGAATTAAGAAAGCGTTTGTGGATCAAGAATACCTAACTCATTTCTTAAAAAGAAAAAACATGTCCTTTGGCAAAGGCTTTGTGAATATATCAGCAAGCTGCAATCTTGTCTCAATGAATTTCACCTCACTATCTCCATTGTTCACATGATCCCTTATAAAGCGATGATGGATCTCAATGTGCTTTGTTCTTGAGTGCTGAATCTGATTTTTGGTGAGATTTATAGTACTTGTGTTGTCACAAAGTAAAGACACCTTGCTAATCTTTAAGCCAAAATCTTCTAATTGGTTTTTGAGCCAAAGAATTTGTGCACAACAACTTCCAGCAGCAATGTATTTAGCCTATGCAGTGGAAAGAGCCACACAAGCTTGTTTCTTGCTATGCCAAGAATAAGACTTGATCCAAGAAGATGTGCCACTTGTGCTTTTCTGGACCAGCTTACACCCTGCAAAATTAGAATCAGAATATCCAATTAAGTGTATAGGAGAGTGAGAAGGATACCATAGTCCAACATTGGTTGTCCCCTTGAGATATTTGAGAATTCGTTTTGCAGCCTTGAGATGAGATTCCTTTGGATTTGCTTGGAATCTTGCACAAAGACACACGACAAACATGATATCTAGTTTACTTGCTATGAGATAGAGTAGGGAACCAATGAACCCTCTATATTTGGTTTGATCTACCTCTTTTCCAGCCACATCATTATCCATATAACAACATGATGGCATAGGTGTGCTAGCTTCTTTGCAACTTTCCATTTCAAACTTCTTGAGAATTTCTTTGCAATACTTTGATTGACTTAGGAAAATTTCATCTTTGGATTGCTTGACCTGCAGTTCAATAAAGAATGAAAGCTCCCTCATCATTGACATTTCAAACTCACCTTGCATGGCAGCCACAAATTCTTCACACAAAATATCTTTGGTAGCTCCAAAAAATGATGTCATCAACATAGATTTGGACCAAGATAATTTCAGAATTTGACTTCTTAATGAAGAGAGTCTTGTCAATCATCCCTCTCTCATAGCCATTGGATAAAAGAAAGTTACTAAGCCTCTCATACCACTGCCTTGGAGCTTGCTTAAGCCCATACAAGGCCTTTTTCAGCTTGTATACATGGTTAGGATGTTGATGATCTCTAAAGCCTGTTGGTTGTTCAATATAGACTTCCTCATTGATGATTCCATTGAGGAAAGCACTCTTAACATCCATTTGAAACAATTTGAATCCACTCATACAAGCAAAGGCCAGCAGCAACCTTACAGCTTCTAATCTTGAAACTGGAGCAAAGGTTTCACCATAATCTATACCTTCTTCTTGATTATAACCTTTAGCCACAAGCCTTGCCTTGTTCCTTGTAATAACCCCAGATTCATCCAGCCTTTTTCTGAAAACCCATTTGCATCCAATGATGTTCATCTGATCAGATCTTGGAACAAGAAACCAGACATCATTTCTTGTGAATTGATGCAGCTCCTCATCCATGGTAGCAACCCATTTATCATCCTTGAGAGCTTCTTCAATTGACTTAGGTTCAACTTGTGAGACAAAAGTCATATGCTTGCAGTAGTTAGAGACAACACTACATGTAGAAACACCCTTCTAGATCTGGCCAATGATGTTCTCCACTGAAAAATCCCTTGGAATTCTCCATTCCTTTGGCAGCTCTTCCTGTTGCAGAATTTCAACTAGTTGTTTCGCACAATCAAATGGTTATTTTTCTGGGCAGAATTCTAGCTTCTGCAAAATGATGTTCTGCTCATCTTCTTCTGCATAATCCTTTGTAGAACCCTGATCAATATGAATGATTTCATCAAACGCCACATGGACAGACTCCTCCACAGTCATGAGTCTCTTGTTGTAGACTCTATAGGCATGGCTAGTTGAAGAATAACCAATGAAGATTCCATTGTCGGCTTTTTCATCAAACTTCCCCGGATTTTCTTTCCCATTATTCAGAATGAAACATCTGCACCCAAACACTTTTAGATGAAGAGACACCATTTTCATTCCAAGTAATGTAAGCTCTTTTTGATTTTGCATTCTTTTCCTTCTTGCTTGACTTCTTCTCTTTATTTGGGCATTCAGCCTTTATGTGCCCCTGCTCTCCACAAACATAACAAGTATAATTGTTAACATTAAAATCACTAGTTTTCTTGTTGCTATACCTTTCTTTAATGGAGTCTTTGTTACGGTTCTTCTTCAAGAATATGCTGAACATTTTGGACAACAAACTAAGAGTTTCTCCTTCACTCTCATCACTTGAAACTTGATTGTTCTTGTGCTTGGCAGTTTTCAAGGAAATGTTTCGTACATGCTTATCTTCACTCTCTTAAATGTTGAGCCTATTCATCTCCAACTCATGCGCCCTAAGCTTTCCAAACAAGGAGGTTGTAGTCAAAGATGTCAAGTCCCTAGATTCTGAGATAGCTGTGACTATAGGTTGCCAAGATCTATCAAGACATTTGAGAATCTTGATATTCAACTCTTCTTTGTCAAAGACTTTTCCAAGACTCATGAGATGATTGACAATGTGAGTGAACCGTTTTTGCACATCCGCAATTGATTCTCCTTTGAGCATTCTGAACATCTCATACTCTTGGATTAAAGTATGATTCCTTTCCCTCTTATCGTTCGTTCCTTCATGAGTTACCTCTAGAGTATCCCATATCTCCTTAGAAGATCTGCATTGAGAGACCCTGAAAAACTCATTAGAATTTAAGGCAGAGGTGATAATATTTTTTGCAATGCAATCAAACTTTGCTCTTTTGTTTTCTGCATCAGTCCATTGGGACCAAGGCTTTTCAATAGAAACACCATCATTTTCAAGCTTAGGAATAAAAGGGAAATTTTCAATTGCATCCGATATTCCTTTATCAAGAGATTCAACAAAGATCTTCATAAGTACCTTCCAAAATTGGTAATTCAAACCACAGAACAAAGGAGGTCTGTTTATTGATGCACGCTCCCGAAAGGGTAATTTTTCAGCCATAAGAAAAAGATGTTTTAGGATCAAACTTGAGCATTTTTCAAGTACCAAGCTCTTGATGCCAATTGATAGAATATATGGCCTTAAACAAGAGGGGGGTGAATTGTTTATGAAAGATTTTCGCTAACTTTGAAGGTATAATGAAGTTCAAAGCAGAATCACAGATATAGAAATCCATAAGCAATCAATTAAAACTATTTAAGTTGATTTACAGAAAATCAACCAGTTGTTTTTACAATTCAACCGGTTGTTTATATCAGCCAAATTGAAAATAACTTAAAAGTAGAATTTAAATGAGTTAAGGGTAAGAGAAAAGCACACAAGCAGTTTATATTGGTTCATTCTTATCCTAAGAGCTACATCCAGTCCCCAGAAACCATTGGGTATCTACTATGCAATCAAAATCCAGATTACAAACACACCACCAAAGAAGTGACCTTGAACACCTCAAGTCACACACTTCCTTTGGCACACAACCCACCACAAAAATCAGAACACCCTCTGATTCTGCACTTACACACCAGTATTCAGAGATACAATAGATTCATAAAGGATTACACCTGATGAAGATCAAATCAAAAAATTATAGCAATCCTATTCCACTTCTTTAAGAAAACCCAAAAAGCTTGAATGCAAATCTTGAAAACTCAAATTTATTTTCACTCTTTCACAAATGTCTCAAAATTGTTATCAAACATTAAGAGAGTATAACAACCTCTTTTAAATACTCAAAAAATTGTTAAAAACATTTAAAGCAAGAGCCTATCTAGTTAGAAAACATTTAAAGTTGATTTGCAAACATAACAGAAATTTTGTTATGGGTTTTCAAAAAACAATCGGTTGAATCCTCGAAACAACCGATTGAATTGGTTTGACAACAAGGTCAACCAAGTCAAACAGCTTCAAACCCTTTTCAAAAACTTCTAAGTGATAAACAACCGATTGAAACAACAAAACAACAGGTTGTTTTTAAACTTCTTCATAAAACAATCTTTTTCAAAAAGGTTTTGATTCCAAATTGCTTTAGATTCAAACAAAGAGTGGATTACACATCATTCTACCCAAAACCCACCCACACACACAGCAACTCCAACCTTCCATCAAACACCATGGATTTAGAGACATCAAAGCTTCAAGATAATCCTTGATCAACAATTTGTACCAATGTCACACCCACTGCCTCCTCCAATACTGATAAATATATGTATTAGGGGTGGTCCTTTGATGTTTTTCAAAAGACAGGGGGTCGTGAGGAAGGTCTTTACCTAGAGAACACTTCTTTGCATTGGGATGTCCACTGGAATTTGGTAGCCTTCTTCGTTAGGGCAATAATCGATCTCGTCTTTTTTGCTAAGTTAGGTATGAACCTTGAGAGGGAGGTTAACCATCTGACCAACCTTTGTATCTCCTTTATGTTCTTTGGGCTACGCATCTCGATAAGTCTCTGCATTTGTCTGGATTTGTCACTATTCCTCGGCTTGTCAACATGAAACCTAAAATATTGCCTCTCTCCACCTCGAAGACAAATTTATTAAGGTTTAGCGCATGTTATACCTTTTAAGGACGTTGAAGACCTTTTGCAACTCCTCGACATGTTTTTTGCATGTTTCAGACTTGACGACGGTGTCATCCACATAAACTTCTATGCTTCGACCGATGAGGCCTCGAAACACTCTGTCCATCAACCTATGATACGTTGCCCACACGTTCTTGAGGCCTAACGACATGATCTTGTAAAAGATGTTGGCCTCATTCGTCATGAACGGTTTTTTCCTTGTCTCCCTTATGTGTCCGAATCTGGTTATATCCTAAATAAGCATCGAGGAAGCTAAGGACTTTGTGTTCTGTCGCCCCGTTGACACTAAGCAAAAGATATGTATCCTTTGAGTATGCCTTGTTGATATTTTTGTAATCGGTGCACATTCTCCACTTTCCACTTTCCACTTTGTGTTTTAACCATGACTATATTTGTTAGCCAGGTGGTATATTTGGCTTCCTTGAAGAACCCGCCATCAAGCAACTTCTTGGTCTGCTCCTTTGTCGCTCTCCTCTTCTCATCTCCCAACTTTTCTCTATTGTGAAATGGGTCTAGTGTTGATGGATACATAACCTTTGCGAAATCACTTGAGGATCAACTCTCCACATATCAGTCACAGTCCATGCAAAGAGGTCGGTGTTGTCCATTAGGGACTGTGATATGGTCGCGACCTTGACCTTGGCAAAGAAGTGCCCCTACATGTGACCTTGGCGTCGACTCAAATTTTTACTGTTATGGTTTCCCATCAGGTTGCACACGGAACTCGTCCTTATTTTTTACTCTAAATCAACCATAGCCACAATGCTCGTTCCTGGTTGAGGAGGTTCGGCCTTGGACATTTGCTCCACCTAAAGGCTGGCCTGGTAACATTTCATGGTTGTTCGTTGATCAACATGCACGGTCGTGATATCTCCAAATATGGAAGGAAATTTCATGACTAAGTGGGGTGGACACTATAGCTCCTAATTCGTTATTATAGGATGTATTTGCATCTACAACATTTTGACAATTCGACTGTTGAGACGTCCTTCCCAAACTTGGTATAGATATCTATGTTGTAGATAATAAACTTTTTGTTGTTGTAGATGATAATAACAAGGTAAGCTTATGGTTGGTGTAAAATATACACATCACGTAAGGTTTCGTAACATTAGAATTTTGCATATATTATGCAAGTCTGAAAGGGTTTAAGGTTTTTTTTAATAAATAAAAAGAATTGTAGACCCCACATCTTTTATTATTTCCTTGTTATGATTACCAAGCACCATGACTATAATACTACACTAATTATCCCATTCTTTACCTTCCCGTTCCCACAAAGAACCAAACCAAACAACAATGACTTCTGAAATACCAAAACCTAAGCTTTCTCTGCCTCTCAGAACCCGAGTTGCATTATTCTTTTCCTCTGCCGTAACGAATTTCTCGCGTCGCTCTGACGGCACCGTTAATCGTGGTTTCAAGAAGCTCCTCGATTATAAGTCCCGACCCAAAACCAAATCCGTTAAAGGCGTTTCTACTAAAGACGTCACAGTTGACGCCAACAGAGACCTCTGGTTTCGTGTCTTCACACCCACTGCCTCCTCCGGTGACGGAGTTGTTCCCGTCGTCATTTTCTTCCACGGCGGCGGCTTCGCTTTCTACTCGCCGGACTCGTACGGGTATGACCCCGTGTGCCAGCGATTCTGCCGTCAAATCAATGCCATTGTTGTCTCTGTGAACTATCGCCGCCCGCCGGAGTACCGGTTCCCTTCGCAATACGACGACGGCGAGGACGTCCTCAAGTTCCTTGACGAGAATCCCGCTGTGCTTCCGAAAAAGGCGGACTTTTCAAAGTGCTTCCTCGCCGGTGACAGCGCCGGCGGGAATTTGGCTCACCAAGTAGCAGTTCGGGTCGCCAAGTCGGGGCTCCGGAAAGTTCGGGTCGTCGGGTTCGTTCCCTGAATTGCCAGAGGCATCTCAATTGATCTCACAGGTTAAAGATTTCATCACCAACAGAATCTCGGATTTGAAATGATCACTATTTAGTTTAAATATTGAAGATTTCATCACCAGTAATCACTATTGGAGTCTAGTGTAAAGGTTTTGCAAGTTTTTGCTTTAGGCCTTAAAATATGTATTTGTATTTCTTAAATTTTATCATTAGTTTTGGGTTTAATGTTGTAATATTGATTAAGGTGTGTTGTATAATATTTGTGTGCCAGTTGGAATCTTTATGAATAAAAATTTACTTTTTGCTATTATCTGGCGCTTGAAAATTAATCATCCATTATTGTCTTTTTGTGAATTAATTTGGTATATTGTCCTTTTCTATATTAATACTTATTCATTTGGTTAATTTTATCAGCTTTATATTAAAAGGCACTTCAATTTAAAATAATAATAATTTTATGGTAAGTGAAATATAATTATATACTTTTGGTGTCCTCTACACCAGATTTAGCAACCCAACAAATTGATATGTAGACAAAGTTATCACAAATTTTAAATTTGGTTTAATATGTTACATCAACTTTTATCAGTGCAGCTAAATTCTTTTTGTCGGTTGACCTGCTCGTCGGTTGATTCTGATGACAAGTTCTAGCTCTATCTGTCTCTTCATGACTCCGTCCTATTTCTTGGTTCTCTAGAACGTGCTCCGTCAAAACAGAGGGGACCCTACCTGTTGATTGCACTCCGACGATCAGGTCAGTACATGATTTATAAGAATTTAAGAAGTAATCAGTTTCAGTTTTAGAAACAGCGTACCTTAACCTTGGATCTCAAGTCCCTTTTATAGTTTACCTCTTATAACAACTTTCTATCACGAGAATATAATATCAACTGAAATCATACTCAACAGGAAAATATTCTACTCAAGGGCACACTCTCACTGTGCTGCAACGGAGTGAAATCTTTCCTTCATGGAGTGCATAAAATTATAACAGAATAACCATCAGGGTACCAACTCATGTACCAGCATCAGGGGTCCAATCTGTTTACGTAGCCACCCTCAGTGTGGTGCTACGCTATCTTTTGAACACATGCAACCTAACATCTATGTGCCCTAGCACACATGGACTTAGGTTTAAAAGGAAACATTTGCTTAAGCTAGACCTCCTGCGCACTAAGCACACCCGTAAGTCTATAAATATCATTTGCTGACCGCCTAGGCCTTATGCACGAAGGGTTGCACTAAGCATGTTAAAAAGACTAAAACATACATCCAGGGCCCAATCACACGCCAGCCAGGCCCAAGAGCCGAGCTGACCTGCCTATGACAAATGCTGAGATCTGACCTCCGAGTGCTGAATTCTGAACGCTCTGGTCAATTACAGAAATAAACTAATCTCACATACTACTTTACAAATTTAATTCTTAATAACAATAATTTTCTTTTTTTTCTATTTTAATTCGTCATAAATATATATATATATATATATATATATATATACATATATATATATATATATATATATATATATATATATATA
>Ga0123342_1008192_pt1 | contig 13331 bp, 8 predicted proteins | sample Turbeawhitnodule_FD_89960 | JGI IMG/M metagenome (GOLD analysis project Ga0123342, IMG submission 89960) | Root nodule microbial communities of legume samples collected from Mexico - Turtle bean Mexico white nodule | ecosystem: Host-associated > Plants > Roots > Nodule | place: Mexico: Nepantla...
GATTCGATCAAGGGGTGGATTACAACACTCAAACTACCCCAGAACTAGACTAAACCAGCACAGCAACAACAAGCACAACCAAGGCTTCAACATCCTTCAAAGGGTTTGGATTCTTCAAAGCTTGAACACCACTTGGTTCAACAGTTATTGATATTAAGACTATGGACATATTCATTTCCAGAGATGTTGTTTATCATGAAGAAACTTTTATTCATCTATGTAATAATAATACCAAACAGTTTGATGGAAACTCAAAGAAAATTTCTTTCAATTTACAAATTTTCCTACATATGAATGTGTCAATGAGAATATGTAGTTGGAGGAGCATGTTGGAAATAATCAAGAGGAGGCAATCTGAGAAGATCTGTTGGAAATAATAAAAAAGATGGCAATCTGAGAAGATTCACCAAAACACGTAAGGCACCAATATAGTTACAAGATTATCATCATCAAATATCTCAATCTACTCAAAATGATTATGAAAACAATCAAGTTAAGTTTCCTATAAGCTCTGTTCTTCCATACAATTTTCTATCTCAAAATCACTTACATTTTATTTCTGCTGTTTCATCTCACACTTAGCCTCGTAATTTTGAGGAAGCTATCAACATACCAGAATGGAAGGATGCCATGAATTTCGAGATTGACGCCTTAAAATCCAATCAGACTTGGTTCATCATTAATCTTCCTATAGGAAAAACTCTCATTGGTTGCAAATGGATCTATAAGTTAAAGTTTAGTGCTAATGGCGGCGTTGAGCAACACAAAATGAATTTTTTTGCTAAAGTATACACCCAACTTGAAGGTGTAGATCACTTTAACACTTATTCCCCTGTTGCCAAAATGAACACTGTACATTTTCTCAAAGCTGTTGTTGCTGCTAAGAATTGGTTTCTGGATCAATTCAACGTAAATAATGCTTTTCTCCATAGTGATTTGAACGAAGAAGACTACATGACTTTGCCTCAAGGTTTATGTATTAAGAAACCAAACCAAGTGTATCATCTTAACAAGTCATTATACAACTTGAAATAAGCCAGTCAACAGTGGTATGAAAAACTATCTTCTTTTCTACATAATCTCAATTTTATTCAATCTTTTTCAGATCACTCTCACTTCATAAAAAGGTCTAATACATATTTTATTGTCCTTCTAATATATGTGGACAACATCATTCTTGCCGAAGACAATCTCAATGACATAAATGTTGTTAAAAACCTTCTTGATGAGAAATTCAAGATCAAGAATCTTGGGCCATTAAATTTCTTCCTTGGCTTAGAAGTAACACGAACAAGTAAAGGAATACATGTTTGTCAGAGAAAATATGCTCTGGACATCTTGGCTAACTCGGGAATGCTTGCTACCATACCTAGTTCTACCCCTATGACAAAGATATGAAGCTCATGTTTAAACAAGACGAATGTACTTATGAAGTAGAAGTTGTCGTAAAATTATTGGGAGGTTGTTGTACCTCACCAACACAAGACCCGACATAAATTTTCCAATTCAATTTTTAAGTCAGTTTATGCAATTCCCTATTGTTCATCATCACAAAGCTATCAACCGTATTTTGAGATACATAAAGAATTCTCCTGCTCAGGTATTTCTTCTCTTGGGATTCTGACATTCAATTGAAGGCTTTCAGTGATTTAGATTGGGCCTCTTGTGCCATTACACGAAGCTCTACTACTGGATACTGCATATATCTTGGATCATCCTTGATTTCGTGGAAAAAAAAAACAAAGTATTGTTTCGCATTTTTGTTCAAAGTTGAATATCGAGCTCTTGCTACCACTGCATGTGAAATTCAATGACTCACTTTTCTTCTACAAGATCTCCATATCAATATTCAACAAAATGCCAACCTATTTTGTGACAATCAAGCTGCCCGACACATTCCTTCAAATTCTGTTTTTCAAGAACGCATGAAGCATATCAAAATAGATTGTCACGTCTTTAGAGAAAAACTACAAGCTGGATTATTTTATCTTCTCCCCATCAAGAGTTCTGAGCAACTTGCTAACATTTTCACCAAAGTCCTTCCTCAATCCATTTGCAGTATGATGGTTTCCAAGCTTGGGTTGAAAAATTATCAACCTTCAGCTTGAGGGAGGCTATTGGGCTTCGTTAATTTTGTAGTTTTCTTTTCTATTGGGCTTGTCTTTGTTTTCTTTTTAGGCCCTTTTACTTAGGCTTTTTTCCTTTACAAATAACCCTCTGTATTCTTTTTCCAGAACATGAATAACAGATTAGAAATTATTCTACTCACTCTATTCTATTTTCGTTTGTTCGTCTTAGTGCACATACGATGTTTTTCATTATCATTTAATGAGTGAATTAGTCTTTCGCTGTTTTTGCACACCATGGAGGAATCAAAATATGTTGAATACTTCATTGTGTCTTTTGATAAGTTTTAAATTTGGATTTGGGATTGAATTCAGGCAAATGGGGTGGAGCTATGAGGTTATAAGATCACTTAGTGTGATTCCAAACAAAGGTTTGTCATATTTTTTGAAAAAGATGTTTCTAATTGTAATATCAATATGGATTTAGCAAGAGAAGGAATTGGTGTTATTCTTTGTTAGAGTACACTTGACATGAATGTGAAAGTGTGAAATTTTATTAAATCCCTTTTGTTATAATCTTAGAATATTGAAATTTGATAATATTGGTCTTTCCTTTAAAGTTAAAAAAAATGTCTCTTCAAAAAGTAAATTGTCTTATTATCATTTGAATGTTATAGTTGTGACTTGATTAATATAATATTTATTTTGAGATCTTATATTGATTAAAGATTGAAACATTTCATAACATTGGTGGAGAAAGGCAAAACAACGACCACTACAAGAAAATCATCAAATAGAAACCAATTTTTAGAGACCAAAATAATTAGTTGCAATAGTAACCATTTTAGAAACTAAAACAAAAATTGGTTTCTAAATTAGTTTCTATTATTGTTAAATAATTTCTAAATTGGTATCTAATTAGCAACCAAGGTTTTAACTACCAATTATTTAGTTTCTAAATTTGGTCTCTAAAACATTAGTTGCTAATTAGATACCAATTTAGAAACTATTTAACAATAATAGAAACTAATTTAGAAACCAATTTTTGTTTTAGTTTTTAAAATGGTCTCTAATTTAATTACTATTGCAACTAATTATTTTGATCTCTAAAAATTAGTTTCTATTTCATTATTTTCTTGTAGTGGATAGTTATTTTCAATTTAAAACGGCGGTTATATAGCCGCATTTGATATACATGTAGTCTTATAAAGTTGAATTAAAATTAAAGTTTAAAATTTAATATTTTTTCCTAAATTGCAAGTGGCTGCCATCTATTCCCACATTTTTTTTTCTGCATTTGTTTCCTTATTCGTTTTGTTCCTTTTCTTTTTATATTTTCAGTCTTTTGATTCTATTATTTTATGAATGTGTTGGATCCTTTTGCTGTTTGTTTTCTCTTATTCTATCCTTTGGTTCTTGTTTTTTTATGTGTAAAACTCGGCGTATTTTAGTTTTCATTTCTTTTTTAGAGTCTGAGTTTCCATTTCAATTTGTCTTCCTTTTCTAAGCCTCCTTCTCAAAATGTTATTTTTCCTTCATTTGTTTTATTATTTTTATTTCTTTTTATATTTATTTTTCATATCCAATTTTAGTCCGTTATACCTACTTCTCTTGTCTCTGTATTTGTTTGATTTTCACTTTACATATATGTTATATATTATTTGTCCTTGTAATTAATTACAAACGTTTTTTTCTTTCCCTATTATGCATTGCAAGATGCTGCCATAAATTGGTTTAGTCTACTCTATCTGTTTTCTACATTTATTTTCTTTTTCACCATCTTGTTCTATTTGTTCCCTTTTATATATATTTTTCAAAACCACTGATATTCTCTTTTTAGTCTTCCGATTCTGTTATATTATGAAATAAACTAATTCTTGATCCGTCTTTTTATTTTTATTTTCTTAATATGTCTTTTATTCTTGTTTTCTCTTAGTTCTTCTTTAGTCTCTGGATTTAATTTTGTGTTGAATTGCCTTTCTATTAGTTTTTGTGTTTAATTTCTTATGTGAACGTATTCTGGATTTGTGTTGGTTCAAATTTATTATGTATATTAAGGGTTGAAAGTGAATGACTAAACAGGATTGTGGGTTACCTTGGTTTCTAGAAGACATGGTAAGTACCTTTTTTCTTTTAAGCATTATGTATTGTGTGGGTTATAACTCACATTTTTCGTTATCTTGGCATAATTGGGAGGTTAATTGCCACAATTAATTGTAATCAAAGGGAGGTTACTTAACACAATTAATTGTGATCAAAGGGAGGTTACTTACCATTAATTGTTTTTATTATTGTTGTCTCCTAGAACCACTATATATAGTGGCTTCCTTCAAGCAATGTAACACAATAAACAACAACATACACTTGCTTCCTCTCTCTTTTCATATACTCTCTATTTCTTCTCTTGCGTGTAAGTGTTTAACCCATATAGAGAGAATTTGTTTTGGGGCTATTTATCTATTAGCAAGAGAGGAACTCATTGTACTCCCAGTACTATTATAGTGGAAGTTTTGGCTCTCTCGCCGATGCTTTTTTACCTCTATTTAAAAGGGTTTTCCACCTAAAAATTTCTAGTATCATTCTCATTTTCCTTGTTACTTTAATTTTTCATAATCTTTGGTTGAAATGATCTCCACACACGATATCCCTACATATTGCTACTCTACCCTAAGATTTTGAATATATCTTTTGTCATGTATATGGTTTGTTATTAAAACACCATATTAGAGATAAGAAAGAAATCATGACAAGAACTTAAGATATGATCTTGCAAACACAAAACAAAATATAGATGAATAGTAACAATAGAGGAAAAAAAAACCTTTGAGGATGAATAAGGAAAAATATAGAAACGTTGAGAACTAACAATATAAGATAGAGAAGAAGTCAATCGAAGAATGCTGAGATTACCAATCAATATCAAAAGAAGTGTACAACGAAGAATAAAAGAAATGAGCAAAACTGAAATAAAAAGCAAGTGCGTCGAAAAAAAGAAAAGGCCGAAAACAAAAAGAAACTATAAGAAACAAGAATCCAAAAAGAAAATAAGAATTTTCTCAGCTCCTCTCAAAATATGTTTTTCATTCCCAACTTGAAATATAGAGTATTAAAAGCAGTAGGCGGGATAGGCTTTGTGAAGAAATCAACTGCTTCTAGAGAAGAAGATATCGGAAGTAGTTTTGATAAACACACTATTGATTTTTTTCTCCTATGACATAATAGTCGATTTCGATGTGATTGGTTCTCTCGTGGAAGACTTGATTTTTGGCAACCTAAATAGATGATTGATTTTCACAATACAAAAGTGAGGCTTGAGATGATTGGCATGATAATCTTGTAACAAATATGTTATCCATTGAATTTCATAGGTGGTAGCAGCCAAGACACGATACTCAACTTTGGATGAGTTTCTTAAGATAATTGATTGGTTCTTGGACTTTCAAGACATAAAAGACTCTCACAAGAAGATAGGAAAACCAGTAGTAGACTTTCTGGTTTCAGGACATGTTGCCTAATGTTACTGATGTGAAGGAAAATCCCAACCAGGAGAAGTCTTAAGGTATCAAACAACCCACATAGTAGTTTGATGATGTTCATTTATAAGAGTAGAAACAAATTGGTTGAGGTGATTGATAGAGAAAGAAATATCTAACTAAGTGTTAGTTAAGTATATTAGACTACCTATGGGCCTTTTGTAGGCAAAGGTTTCTCTTCATTAAGTTTAGTACCCTTGTCAACAGATAGATGAGCATTATGAAGCATGAGATTAGAGATAGGAGAACATCCCAGTATACCAATTTCTTCAAGCATATCCGAAGTATATTTTCTCTAGCTTAAGGGAATTCCAGTGTTGTTGTGAGCAACCTCAAGGCCTAAGAAGTATGTACAATCTCCAAGATTTTGATGCGAAAGAATTGGTGAAGAAGGGCAGTTATGTTAAAGATTTCCTTAGGATTATTTCCAATTAAAACAATTCGTCCACATATACTTGAAGGGCAATAGTGAATTTTCCATCAATTTTAAAAAATAAAGAGTGATCAATAGTAGAAAAATTATAATGGTGTCAAAATAAGAAAGTGAGATAATTTTGCAAACTAGTGACATCCTGCTTCCTTGATGTCATAAAGGGATTTTTGTAACTGACAAACACGATTTTTATCAGCAATATGAAATCCTGGAGGAATTCTCATATATATATCTTCATTAGATCACCATGTAAAAAGACATTGTTAACATCCAGCTACAAAATCCAATTATCTGTTGCAACAAGAGCAAGGAGAAGTTGTAGGGTAGTTAACTTCGTGAAAGGAGAAAAAATGTTTAAAAAATCTAATCTCGTCAATTGATTGTACCCATTTGCAACAAGTCGAGCTTGTAGCGCTCAATAGTACCATCAACATGATTTTAACTTTGTAGACCCATCTAAGCCAATAACAATCTCCAGGAGGAAGTTTTGTTATTGTTCAGGTTTGATTAGATTCAAGGGCATTTAATTCTTCTTTCATAGCTTGAATCCATAAGGAATTATAAGCAACTTCCTCATAATTTCGGGGTTCAACAATAGAATAAATAAACATTATTGTGTGTTTAAAGTTACTAGATAATGAATCATAATTTAAATGTGATGCTTTGTACTTATAGTATTGTTGTTGAAGTTTGTGATATGAAAGTCCTGTAGATATGTTGGAGGTATTTTTCTGTGAGTAGATCGTTTAGGGGGTATGCCAATGGATTCATCATAAGTGTCATTAAGTTTATCATTGTTATTGGGATCAACAACATTATCATTGAAAATTTTCATATTAGCTCCATCAAAAGTTTGGGCAAAATTTTGAGGAACATGAAGAGAAAGACTATTTGAATCTTTATTGAAAACAGTTTTAGAATGATAAAGAAAATGAATTTCATAAGATACAACATTCCTGGAAACATCAACTTTTTAGTTTTTAAGGATTAAGAAAAAGAAACCTTTAGTATGAGGTCTAAAATTGAGAAACATACTAGGAACAACACAGTTGTCAAGTTTCTTCTATGAGCAAAGAGAGTAACGGAATAACACAAACAACCAAACACACAAAGATTAGAAATATCACATATTTTTTTCAAGCAATTTTTCATATGGAGAAATATTACTGTGTAAAGGAGTAGGAATGTAGTTAATAAAAAAAATAGTAGGTTCTGCAACAAAACACCAACAAAGAGCGAGAAGATTAGACTGAAAAAGCAATGTGCGTGTGACATTTAAAAGGTGTTGATGTTTTCTTTCAAGAATCCCATTTTGTTTGGGTGTTTCAATACAAGTGGTTTAATATATTATTGCTTTTGAAGAAAAAAAATCACGCATAGAAAATTAAATCCCATTATCGGTACAAATGCATAGAAAAAACCAAGCGTGTCAAGAAAATTCATCAAAAATGTACCCAAGCATAGAAACAATAGAGCAAGGCCCCCATGTATTAATATGCAACAATTCAAAAGTTTGAACAATCAGTAAGAGAAAGAGGAAGTCTTTTATGTTTTGCTTGATGACAAGTACCAAGGACATAAGATTAAAGAAGACAATGACCAAGGAAATTTAATTCAATAATTTACTGTAGGAAGGTAATTTAATTAAATTAAACAATAATGTTCTTAGTGCAAGAATTACTAAATAGGTAAGATAATGTTTAATCAATATTTTGTGTTCACCTTTTATGCTTTGACTATTGAAGTTGTGGTTATCAAACTTGCGAGTTAACTCGTTAACTCATATGAGTTTACGTTTCTACTCATCCTTTTCGAGTTAACTCAAAAGCAAACTTGGTTTTGGAGCAAACTTGGTAGACTTACTATAAACTCAGTAAACTCACAAGTTTGTCTCTTAGTTGATGAGTTTGGAGGGTTTTTCTTTAAACCCAAAACGATGTCTTTTGTAAAAAAAATAATCAAATAAACTCACGTCTTTTGTTTATGTTATTGTTTGTTGGTTAAAGTTAACACGCTTTTGTCGTTCATCGTTTTTGTTGTTGTGTTTTCGTGATCATTCATGTCGTCTCTATTTGTCATTGACGCGTTCGTGGTTGCTTTCATATAAGTTCTGATTTATGGTTGTTGCATTCATTTCGTGTGGTCATTGCTTCATCTTATTATTGTGTTTGGGAAATTTATGACAGACACTGTTGCAGTTTTTTTAAATTAGGGGTGCTTATCTGTAGGGTTTTGTTTTTTAAGTTAGGTTGCATATAACAATTATTTTAGTTGAATTGGATAGCATAATCTGCAATTTTTTTGGGATGAATATTTGCATATGGGAGGAATCTTTTAATTAGGATTTTTTTTAATTCGAGAGATTAGAGTAATACATTCCTGCAATTGTATTATTTTTATTTCACTTTTATCGTTAATTGCAAGTTAGGAAAAATAAGTTAATTGTAGTGTGGGAAGAAAAAACAACAGTCTCAACTTTATATGAGAATAAATAAAACAGATGAAAGGTCAAGAGAAGCAGCAATACACTACAAGCGTTTCAGAATCTCAAAATTAGGGTTTTGGAGGCATTGAGGAGGTGGAAGGCATCACGGTAGTGGTGGCCAACGAACAACATCTACGCCTACATGTAGATATCGGCGAGGCGACCACTTTTTCGGCGAAGAAGTAATAGGTGCCAGAGTTCAGTAATATTTCATATTAAAATACAGACACTTATGGATATTAATTGATAAAATAACTAAAAATAACTCTTAATTTATGAATTTAAATCTTTTTACATATTTTGTTATTTTAATTTAAATAAGAATAATTTATTCCCAAATTTGTATTAATCTCAAAATTCTAGGGAAGACTAGAGATGAAAGGGAAAAAAGAGAATATACAAAGCTAAAAAGGGAAAGTTGGAATGCACCAACACTCACCCAAGCTCGCCCAAACTCGCCCAAGTCAGAAGCTCCTAGAGGATCTCGCCAAAGCGAGATCACTCCAGTGATGTTGGGCCTTTTTCCGTGCAACTCGCCCAAGCGAGAAGTCATTTAGCCTAAGCCCAACTAGGTTAAATATGAGGCGTGAGGCACAACCCTAGACATTTAATTGGGAGAATAGAAGGTGTTAGACTAAAGGAGACAGCCGTCAAGGACAAACATCCTGGGTCTTCTTTTCTTGCTCACCATGCTTGTAATAGCCAACATGAGTGACTAATTCTATCTTTTGGGATTGGGACTAATCTCTTCAATCTCTTATGTATTGAGGTGGTATTTAAATATAATATTTTGTTCTTAATTGATGATTGCTATTATCATTTTATTTGTAAATGCTTGTTTCTATGATTTATATCCTTAGATTTGACTGGACAGTACTTTTAAGTTTTTTACCCAAATGGTAATGTTTAACATATTTGAATGCTAGAAATAGATTTAAAATGTTAAATATAAGGAATATTGATTAAAGTTATGTACTATTAAATTATAATAAAAGTGATTCTTCTCGAATGGGATAGGTTCATACCTATAATAAAAACGTGAGATTTCACACGCAATAGTGAACACGTCAATGACCATTATAGAACATAATGGATCGAGATTGGATTAACTTCGTTCTCATAAGTGATGAGTACAAAAGAGGAGTAAAAGAATTTATACAATTTGCGCAACATAACGCCAACAGTAGTGGTCATGATGGAGTAAATTTTAGGTGTATGTGCGTTAATTGTTTGAACAAAAGGAGATTGGATGTTAACAAAATCAGGGAGCACCTTCAATGTGATGGGTTTCTACGATCTTATACAACATGGACATGGCATGTTGAATTATTAAATTTACCAAGTGTTTCCATATCCGAAGAATATATTCAGTCCTCCATGGATGATGCAGTACATGGTGAAATACATGATGATCGATTAGAGGACAAGCTTTGTGATGTTAGAGCTGATTCTTTTGCAAAATCATATGGATATAGAAGTATGTCAAGCGGTGAAGAGAACCCATTGTATCCTGGATCAACTAACTTCACACGGTTGCCGATGGTGTTAAGATTGGTGAATTTGAAGGTAATAAATGGATGGAATGATAAAAGCTTCACGGAATTGCTTCAGTTGTTGAAGGATATGCTTTCGGAGGGAAATAATCTACCTAATTGTAATTATGAGGCTAAAAATATTCTTTGTCCGATGGGTATGGAGTTGAAAAAGATACATGCAAGTCCTAATGATTGTATATTATACAAGAAAGATTTTGAATTGTTTAAAAATTGTCTGAGGTGTGGGTTATCAAGTTATAAGTGAAACAAAAAGACGATGACACTATTGAAGAGATGGAAAAGCATGGACCCTCAATGAAGGTTGTGTGGTATCTTCCCAGCATTCCAAGGATGAAGCGTTTGTTTACAAACCCAAATGATGTTAAGAATCTTAGATGGCATGCAGATGAGAGGAAATGTGATAGCATGTACCGACATCCAGCTAATTCTATTCAATTGAAGAAATTTGATAATGAGTTTCCAGAGTTTGGTAAATAGTCAAGAAATATCCGACTTGGTTTAGCTACAAAAGGAATGAATATGTTTGGTAATATGAGTACGAATCACATTTCGTGATCTGTTTTACTAGTTATTTACAACTTACCACCTGGATTGTGCATGAAGCGAAAATACATGATGATATCTAGTCCAAGACAACTAGGAAATGACATAGATGTTTATCTAAGTTTCCTAATTGAAGATTAAAAGTTAATGTGGGATCAGGGTGTTGAAGTATTTGACGGATTTGATAATGAAACTTTCAAGATGCATGCCATGTTATTTTGCACCATCAAAGACTTTCTGACATATGGTAACTTATCAGGGTATAGTGTTAAAGGTCATTAACCATGTCAAATATGCGAAGAATACATCACTTCTCAACAATTGAAACATGGAATGAAGACATTATATCTTCGGCATCGGAGGTTTCTTAGAAGTTATCATCCTTACCAGAGGTTGAAAAAATCTTTTAATGGACATCAAGGAGACTGACAGTGCACCAACTCCATTAACTGGTGTTGAGGTTTACCAAAAGGTAAATAGCATAGACCACATATTCGGTACGTCAAAAAAGAAGTCATCTATGACAAACATATGAAAGAAAAAATCAATCTTCTTTCATCTTTCGTACTATCGAGGTTAAAAGTCCGACATTGTATAAATGTAATGCATGTTGAGACATGGCGTCTTTTTGTTGAAACCCATCAATCTAAAGAGTGGTCGGTAAGTGAAATCACTTAATTATTTTATTTATGAATCATATAATTAATTATTTAATATTATTTCATTCACTTTGTTTATTTCATTTATGACATGATCGTAGGAAGAAAGCTCGAGACAGCATCCAAGAATATGACCCCACACCTATGTCTCGTTCGGGGTATCGTAAGCTTGAAGAATCATTGATAATTGAAAATGAGCAATAGAGACAGGGGACTACTTTTGAAATTGATACAGGGGTCAGAGAACCTCCATCTCCAAATACCCACCACCAAAAATGGAAGATGGCCCGAATTAAAAAATCGAGTACATATAGTTCTGAGCAATCACGGATAGTCTCAAAAAAATTGTAAGTTATTTTTAACTTCTTTTGCATTAATTTTAAAGAATTAATTATATTAAAAACTTATATGATTTTTGTCTCTTGTAAGATTTTTTGGTGGAGCAAATTTCCCAAGGAAATTGTTAGAATTAGTGACCTAAACAAGAGGGGGGTGAATTATTTTTGAAAGATTTTCGCAAAAATTGAAGGTAGAGTGAAAAGCTCTGAAAAATCAACCAATTGATTTTTTGTTCAACTCAATAATTTTTTTTAATTTTATTTCCATAAAATCAACTTGTTGTTTTCACGAAACAACCGGTTGTTTATACCAACATAATTTGAAATCAAGTTAAAACATATTAAGAGAGTAGAGATAGAGAGAAACACACAAGATGTTTATACTAGTTCACTCTTAACCAAGAGTTACATCCAACCCTCAGCTAACCACTGAGAATTCACCATGTAGATTACAAAACACACACCAAGAGTGATGATCTTGAACCCCTCAAGAACACACACCACTCTTTGGCAAAACAACAATTTCCAAAAACATCTTTCTAAAACTGCCCTACACAAGAACACACAAGAATACAATGTTCAAGGAGAAGAGAATAGAATAAAACTGGGTATACAAAGCTTAAGTTCAGAAGAATACAAAACCCAATCCTATTTCACACACTTGAGATTATCCAAAACTTTTGAACTCTTGAAAATTGTTTTTGATAATCTCTCTTTCATTGTTAATGCAAAGGATTGTTAAACAACCTTTATATAACCTCAATCAAGTGTTCAAAGCAGTTAAATCAAAAACCAAAAGTAGTTGGAATCATTTAAAACAGTTTAAATACTTAACAGGATTTTGTTATGAAAATAACCAGTTGTTTTCCAAATCAATCGATTGAAATGATGTTTCTGTTAAATTTTTAATAAAAACAACCAGTTGATTTATTGAAACAATCGGTTGATTCTGTTTGACAGCAAAGACAAAACAAAGCTAAGTTTTTCCAAACCATTTTAAAAACCACTAAGTGTCAAACAATGGGTTAATTCGACATTTCAACAAGTTGAAATTTCACACCCTTTTAGAAACCCATCTTTTCAAAATTGTAAAGATTCAAATGAACTAAGATCATCTTAAGGAGTGAATTAACAAGTTCAAAACTACTAGACAACACACACCCAACAACAAGGTCTTCAAGCTTTCCACATAGATTTGGACATCAAAGCATATTATTCAACAATTTTGTACCTCAAAGTCGTCAAGATATCCTGCTTGAAGCTATTGGACGACCTGAGCACCCTGCTCGTGTACATACAGTTGGAAAAGGGGTTGAAATTTGACATTATTTTGGAGCTGCACCACGACATTGATTCTCCTCCCCCACCTTTGAGACCAAAGCAAAAATAGAGACTAAGATAAAACAAGAATTAATGGAGGAGATGAAAAAGGAGACTGAGTGCGTGTGGCTAGAGTTTAAGGAGAAGAATCGTATGTTGCGACAAGAGTTTCTATCGCAACAACTTTATGTTGAGCTGTTTGAGCTGCTTGTCACTCTCACTCCTCTCAAGAGCAGAAAGGGGAGTTGTGCAACTACTACAACATCAGGGAAGGATGTGATGGAAACCAAGTAGAGGATGCTCAAGCCCATGAAGCCCAAGCCCAACAAGGGGCCCAAGCCCAACAAGGGGTCCAAGCCCAACGAATTACTAGGAGCATGGCAAGAGCTTTGGGACAA
>Ga0123342_1008193_pt1 | contig 13330 bp, 8 predicted proteins | sample Turbeawhitnodule_FD_89960 | JGI IMG/M metagenome (GOLD analysis project Ga0123342, IMG submission 89960) | Root nodule microbial communities of legume samples collected from Mexico - Turtle bean Mexico white nodule | ecosystem: Host-associated > Plants > Roots > Nodule | place: Mexico: Nepantla...
AATATAAGAAAATCTTGAATTACTTCCTTCCTCTGCTAAGCCTCTGCAGTTGATAATTGATACTCCCCCAAGATTTTCTGTTCTTTTTACTCTGAAAAAACAAAATTGAAGTGATTTTTTTTTTTTCACTACTTAATTCTAAAGTTAAAAGGTAAAAGCAACTAAAAATGTAAGCCTGAGAAAGTTGGAGTGCAACAAAAGATGCTAGTTTTCATCAAACTATGTCTATGTTACCTGAGATTCCATACAGGCATTTAATAGCTCCTTCTGGCGAGCACAGGCTTCCATGTCGCTATGGTTTGCAGCCATACAACTGAGAAACATGGCCATTTCCTTCATGCAAGGTTTATGAAGTGAACCAAATCTCTTGGGGTTGATAAAAAGCGTACCAGCTTTCCGACCCATTATCCTGCAACTTCACATACATCCAGGAAAATGTTAACTTCATTTTCAATTGATACATACAGATACATAAACATGTCATAAAAACCCATAATTGAAAACTTTATGTACCTTTTTATTAAAAAAAGAAATTATACATCAAGAAAGTTATAAATGAACGGTCAACACAACACTAACAACAGTCTAATGCAGTTGGTCATTTGATCACTAAAACAACTTAAAATACTGTAGTACTGCCAAGTGCTTACTGCTATTATTACAAATCATAAGACATGAACACGGAATATCATGATGTTCTTCTGCGAATCATGTTACTAAAAAATATAACAAACCATAGACCTTTAAATTCTCCTTAGCCCGTTTGGTTGAGAGATGGGAGAGGATGTGAGAAGATGGAATTAACATGAGAGGAGAAATAATTTTAAATAATGGTGGATCCACTTTACTGTCCTTCACTTATTTATACTCATCTCTCTCCTCACTTCCTCTCTATTTCTATTCAATTAAAAACCTTTAATTTCTACTTTATTTATCATCTATTTCCATCTAAACTATCTTTTCATCTCTGCAAATCAAGACGTAATGGTTTCACCTCTAATTTTTCCTGGTCTTCCTCTACCCCATGGAAGCAACCACACTACATCAATTTATTCTCCTTAAACTTCTTCGGCTCTCCGTCCCACATTTCAAACAACTCATGCCAAGATTTTACCAATTTTTACAACAGCTACTAACCAACTTTCTCTCTAATGCATTAATTCATAACCCTATCTTATCTATATATCAACTCATCCCTTACAATCCACCTCTCACCCAATGTTAAAACAGCAACTTATTCCCTGAATGCTTGGTAAAATAAGTATAAACAAAAATCAACGTGTACAAGAAAAGGATAGTGCAATTTGCAGCAATTTATACAGTTTAAGGTTTCAAGCAGAATGTATTATAGCTAATAGGAAATAATTGTGATAGTAATTAGAGGAAACTCTTTCGTCCTTCACCAAATGGTACCCTTAATTTTAATATTTATTAGGAGATTCGATGCCTGTGATAACTGTTGAAGGTATTTAACTATTCTATTATGCAACTCACACCGTGTAGACAATGCAGAAAACAAAAAACATCTTTGTGAAAATCTAATTATAAATAGAAGCAAATAAAGAGGTTACCGGAGATAGAAGAGTGGAGACGCCAATTGAAGAAGAAATCCGACGAGATTGAGTCTGCAACTAACAGAGAAGTCGCCGGCGATCGGAGAGTGTGAGAAAATCAGAGAAGTGAATGCAAACGCAATAGAAAATGAAAATAGAGCGGAAGTGAAAGAGAAGGAATGGGCCTGGGCCTGGGCAATTTCGAAATTTAGGGTTTTCCAAGGGGAGTCGATTTACCAAATTGGTCGTGACTCTGTTAATTTAATCCTTGAATTTTTTTTTAAAACTGATGTAGTTTCTAAATATGTTAAAAAACTAAAATTATTTTCTAATATTATATTTAATGACAAAATATTTTTTAATTTAAAATGATTTTTCAAATTATATTTTAATAATAAAATAATCATATAAAACTTAAGAGTAGGACATAATTACAAGACTTTTTACATACTCAGTAAGTAAAATAAATATTTCGTTCTTACAAAAATTAACTTCATTGCATCTTATAAATTTAGCCTTCTTTATTTATAAACGTTCCAAACTCGTTTGTTTCACACGAAATAAGCAGAAGGAGAAACCCATCACAATTTTTCATTGAGAAGATTTACATGAAAAGTTATATAATTGATTATGTAAATAAATATTTACCTTACATAATCAATAATAATTATTATAAATAAGTAAAAAAAGAAAATTACATCTTTAGTAAATCAATAAATTTATCTTCCTCTTTATTCATTTCTTTATTTAATTCAAATAATTTCCCATTTATTTTTTTCATAATTTTCCTTAATTATATTAGTATATGGAAAAAATTAATTAAAATATTATATGCTCTTTATACTATGTTTGGATTGAAGAGGAAATATTATATATTTTTTATATTGACAAGTGTTTCTTTATTATATATTTTTTATATTGACAAGTGTTTCTTTATTTGTTTTTTTTTTCACAAACTCTTTTATGTAAATAAAGAAAGAGATGCGAAGTGAAAATGATACAAGTATATATTTTTATTTGTTTGATACTAAAGTTATTAAAATATTTTTTTATTAGTATGTTTAATTGATAAATTTAATTTTATTAAAACTTATTAAATATATAATAGATACATATAATTTTTTTATTCAAATTTTAATATTAAATATGAGTATATATAAATAATAGATTAAAATATATAAATTGAGAGGTGTTATTGTGACTATGTTCCGGTAGCAATAATAATGATTATAAATATATTTACTAGGAAGAAATAACACGTTCACCCTAATAACAAAAAAAGAAAAGAAAAGAAATAATCAATGAATAAAAACTCAAAAGAAAAAAAAAACTTAAACCTGTATTCCTTGTAACGATCAAAAGAGGCACCGCTTCAACCACTGGTCTTGTCCGCGGCCATAACGGAAAACGAAATCAGACACAACACCACCTCGCTCAACCGGAACCCTAACGCCACCGTTTTCAGCATCACCTCTCTTTTCGGCACTACAATAGCAGAGGGCGACGCCGCCCTGGTTCGCCCGCGGGAGCCAGCGCCGGGCGAGCGAGCCTCCGGGCGCGAGGGGCGGGTGACCACGACCTCCGGTATTTCATTCGGCGGAGGATTGCGGTGCTCAGACTCGGTGACGGGGGGCGCGGCCTGGACGAATTGCGTGGAAGTCTCGTCATAGATAAAGTGAGTTTACGTGGACAGTTTTATCGAATGCTCTGTTTCCGATTCCGATGCACTTAAACTGTTCGAAGAAACTCTCCACTGATCCTTAATTTTTTCGAACATATTATTAGTTTCTTGTTTTTCGTCCTTTTTAATACTAAAGTTATTTGATGATCACACTATAGAAAAGCTATTTGCTGAGTTGAAGTTGTGCCTACACTGTTCGTTGTAGCCATAGGCATTATGGACAATGCAGCATTTGGCAGTTTTCTTCAGGTTCTTCCCCCCGTTGAGTTTGCATGCGTCTATGGATCATCTCTTCATCCATCCAACCGCGACAAGGTCGTCTTTTGTTAAACCCATAGTTTTTATTTGCTTGTTGATCCTCTTCGTTGTTATGGGTCTTTTTTCACTCTCTATTTAATTGTTGTTTCAATATTTGTTCTCTGTTCTCTGCTTTTGGATTTCTAGACTACCATGACAGATTATATTCTTGGTGTGGCTGACCCCAAGCAGTGGCATTCTGAGGTACTGATATGTGATCATGACTGATGATTTGTTATGAATTGCTTAATATTGTTTGATTGCTCCACTGATATCTTTTGTTTTTCCTTTTACTGGTCATGCAATGACATGAATCAAGAATCTGAAATTGAACAAGCATCACTATGCGTCCTGGATGGTGCATCTTGGTGGGGAGAGGCTGGTACTTGCTCAAATTTAGTTTCATTTTCCTTTTGTTTTTGGCCTCTCGTATCTGACTTGTTTTTCATTAGATGGGCAGTCTTATCTCACGGTTTATCTTGATGTGACATATTAGATTACGGGAGTTGCTGATAAAATTGGTGTGGGAGTACATTTCAACCCTTTTGTTAGTTGGAATGGAAAGGTATCGGTAGCCTCTCATCATGACTCAGTGCTGTAGTGTGTGATTAAGACCTTTAGTTTAGTTCCTGCAAACTCACCTTCTAGAGAAATTATTTTAGAATGCTGGGATATTTATAGTTTTCTATTAACATATTTTTTGGCTTTTTTGTTAAACAAAGATTACCTTTTTTCACGAATTCCTTGTCTCTACAAACAAATTTATGCAGTTGTTCAAGTATGGGGTTGTTAGAATGCATGACTTACTTCAAGATGTACACTATTGGGAGAAATTCTACTTATGTGGTCGGTTACAGAAACCAGTATGTTATATGCTTTTTATCCTCTTCATGTCTAGAATCGTTGATTCTTGATATTCCTTGTGGTCTAAGCTTATTTGTTTACAAAATTCTTAATTTTCTTATATGAAATATTCTCTAAGTATGAGAGCTATAGATATTTTATATATGACATTTATGCTAATTTATATTTTCTCATGTTTAATTAGAGAGAGATTTAAAGTAGTATAACAAGTACTTCTAATTCTAAGCTTTATCATTTACATCTTATTGGAGACTACTGTCATGAGTGTAGTTAGATATAAAAATACAGAACTCTAGTGACAGAGAGGGGAAAGAAAGTGGCATTGGCATTGCAAAGAAGGGGAGGGAGAGGAAGATTGTTGTGGTAAAAAGGAAGGGTTGAAGAAAAATAACCCCTAGTTCTCAGAATCTCAGGATCATTCAGATAGGAAAAATAAGAAAATAAAAGAAATTACTGGCCCTGGCTAGTTTTCTAAAATGAGCAAGAGACTATGCAATTATTGGAAGTTTATATGTGGTGATAAAATTCTAGGTGAATATGGATTTTAAATACCAAATCGACTAAGTCGCTGCCCTGTATTCCATATCAAGAAAAGTCCTGTTTTGTATACTTGTATGCATTCAATACGAGATAACGAAATATACAAAATATACAAAAATTCATGTAACAATGCTCTAGTGCTAGTTTCTCATATCTATCTCATAGTTTGCCTGTCCTCAATTTACTTGATAACTTGGTTCCATGATTGAGGTCTAATTTGGTCCCTATATTTTTTGACGTGTTTCATTCAGGTTCATATTGTTGTTGACAATTTAGATGTCAACAGCACCAATTCTGTTAACTTGAGAGCTGCAGTGTCAGCTGCTCTTCTCCTGCTTCCATCGGAATTTACAGAGGTATACTTTTTTCTTATTAAATTATTTACTTTGAGAGTTGGACAACTGAATTGATTTAACCATCCCCTTGCAGGAAGATCTGTATGCGAAAGTATGTAGTCTCTCCTACACGGGTGATGTACGCATGTTATTTGCTGAGGATAAAAACAAGGTATTCCTTGTTACTAGTAGAGTAGGATGTGGTATGGAAATGTTAATGTCTTTAAAATTTAGATATATTTAAATTCTCCATGATTACTTGATACCATCCCATGTGAGGAACTTGTGTCTACAGAAGTTATATCTCAGTTTGCTAACAAATTTTTGTTGTTTCTTATAGTTAAAATGTGAAACAATGGATAGTTGTCCTTTTACTGATATGTCTACCCCATCCTTGACAGTCAGGCTGGATTTTCATCAGCGTGATTAGAACTATCTACTGACATTATGAATATTTTTTTGCTGAATCTGCACATATTTCTTTGGTCCTCTTAGGAACTGACAGATACTTGTTAGAAACTGTTTGCATTTGTGGCATATTCTTTGTGAAGGAAGCTGGATTGAGCAAATATGGATCCTGTTGCCTTATGTTTTACTGAGCTTCCTTTATGTTCACATTCTGTCCAGGTGAAGAAGATCGTTTCTGGGCAGTTTGATCTATTCCACTCAATGTATAAGCCATTTCTTGAAGAATATGAGGCTAAGAAGTTATTAAGACTTTCATCAACTGCCAATAATCAAATACATATCTCTCAGGTCTATATTATTTGGTATTGACTTTTGGAAGTGTTAGAATTTTGGATATCTTCACCAACATATTTCCAATTTAGGACAATGAACTAAAATAATTGTCGACAATATTAAAAAAAATCTGATAAGCCATTTTTTGGTTCATTTGTTGTTAATTGGAATTATATAATTATTAACCATGTATCCCGAATGATAGTTCTCTCATGCATTTGAAGGAATTTAGCTTTGTTGTGCCTTAAACAATATGCTAAAGTATTACGTCTTGAAAATTAAATATTACAAACAAACTTGTATTGATTCACTTCCCTTGAATTGTTTTTTACAAAAAAGAGTAGGCATGTATCCTGTAATGCATGAACATGTGATTCCTTCTGTTTATGTCCATCTCGTTATTTGGTTCCACTTGAAGTTGTCATGAGAATGCATTTTTCTTTCTTGCATGTTTTTTTTTCTTTTTCTGTAGCTTCTGTTTAGGAGAAATATAAACAATGTTCTACTGTTATTTTGTACCTTTCATCTTCTTCTACATATTCTAATTTTAATCTTTGGGTGCTATTTAATTGTTGAAGACATTCTTGAGGTTTATATCTTGTAGAAACAGCATAGCTTTCCTTCTGTTCTTGAAAGTTATTGCTATATGTATATATTTCATTACATTTATTGATAAGGTATGGCACTCTGGCTCATTTATTAATAGTACTAAATGGAAAAGCTTCTTCCCAATGTTTTAGTGCATAGAAAATTCGTTAAGTCAAAATACCTTGCAAAAGCAGGCAAGTTGTACAAAATGAATATTCAGAGTTTACATACCAAGTAAAGAAACTTCCTTACTCTTCTATAACAGGATTGTGACTTTTCAGTTGATTATTCTATAGTTTCTGCACTTCCTCCATTGATCAGAAACCAGATCAGAATGAAGGAAGGAGAGAAAGAAAAAATATGGGAAACTGGTATGTTTTTTATATTATTAGACGTTTCTCTGAATTATTGCTTTAGTTCTTAACTGCTAATATGGTTGAGGTCCAAATCACATAAAGGGGGAAGGGGGTATTTAACAAGATAATCACTTAACATTGATGTGTGTCAAATTGTGAAAAAAGGGTATTATGATTTCAGGAAGAGCCATAAATGATACTCGAAACAGCTTAAGAGAAGGAGCTGCCAATTGCTTACAGAGAATTCTAAGGCGTAGAGTAATGATTTCAAGTGCAAGGCAGGCTGTATCTGGTGTTCTGGCTGTTGGTGCGGTAAATGCAAGCAGGTACCTTGCTAAAAAAGTTAGCAAAGCCTGGAAATCATGGAGATGATTTTGATGTATTCACAGTCATAGCGATGAGGTATTCTTGCTGACCTTGGAAAGTTTACATTTAGATTAGTGACCATTTTCTGTTTTCATTTCCTCCTTTCCTCTTGGAGGTAATGTTTCCCTTAATTCTCTTGTGACCACAGATACTTGGCAACAAGTATAGTCATGGTGTTTGATTTGTCAGTGCATTTTGTAGATAAATTTTGCCGAGCTTTGTTAGGCAAATGGAATTTAGTTTTTAGAACACCCAGTATGTATTTTGTCTAGACCCTTTTTGTATCTTCATATGTTCGCCGTTTTATTTTTAAATTTTGAGTTCTTATTAATTTTAAGAGTTTAAATTTCCTTTCGAAGAGACCAAGTTTTGGAACTCTAGTCTACAAAAAAATCAGTTCCTTTTAGTCTTTCATATATAGAAATGAGTCTTATATGATCTTTACTTCACGTAATCAAATGGATACATTTTTTGTGACTGACAAAGACTGTATCTAATATATTTTATTAAATAAGAGATCCGAAGATACTGATTTTTTAGAAATTAAAATAGGAGACATTATTACATTTGTAGGAATTAGTATGTTCTGTATTAGTCTGAAAATTCATAGATGATGTGTTGTATACCTTGGTGGGGTTTTGGATAAGATTTCTCAAGATTTTGTACTTTCCATTCAGTTGCTCTTTGTTTTTCAGTTGCAAAATGTTTGGTAGCTTTCCTCCCCTTCCCTTGCCAACAGAGGGTGTGACCCTGTTGAATTCCAGCACTCCCATGTCAAGCTGGTTCCCATCTCCCTCTATATCATCCCCTCCAAAGAGTGAACCATTCCGTGAGTTGGTTGGCAAGCTGTAGCCACGAGGGAGAGACTGAAACAGCTCTCTGAGGGCTGGAGGCTGTGGAGGATGGTTCAGATGGAATAGAGGATCGTACAAAACTGAGGATGCATTTGTGTTGTCTGACCCTATTGGAAGGTCTCCAAGAAATGCCAGTGGATTCTGAAAGTTTGGTGTGTTCTGAGTTTGGGTTTGTGAGGCAAATTGTGGGATTGGTGTGCAAAGATGAGGCTGAGCATCTTGGTAAGTGGAGAAGGTTTAGGAGATCTGGTGAAGTGTAAGGAGGGCCTAGTATGGAAGAGGGGTTGTAGCTTTGGCTGAAGTTTTGAGTCTTCATTTGCTGAAATTGTTGTTCATTTTGTTGCTGTTTCTGTTCTATTTGATTAGCATATAGGCTATGTCTTGCAATTCCTGAACAGTAGTAGGGTCCCAAGTGGACTACTGATATCAATGACCTCTTGCACCAAATGGTTATTCATGTTGTTGGTGTTGTTGATGTAGGAGTTCCCCATGTTCAAACCTAGATGCTGTTATGGAGACATCTTGGTGTTGTAGATTGTGATGGTTAAATTATATCTATATAAATAAACAAATTTATCTCCCTTTTTATTCATTTCTTTATTCGATCCAAATAACCTCAATTTAATTTATTCATACTCTTTTTTTTTAATTTCTTTTTTCACTTTTATAATTTTCCTCAACCCTATTAGTATATGAAAAACTCTAATTCAAAACAAATGATATGAAATATTTCTTAATCATCCATAACACTTAACTCTGTTAAGAAGTGATGGATCTAATAATGGGTTGGGAAACCGACACTACCTCCATCCCTTAATACTAATCGATCAATTTTCATTTTTCTTAAAAAAAGACAAGCAGTACTAATGGATTTTAACAAAGATAATTAATTAAATACTTATATAAAAACAAAAAAAACATTTAGTATAAAAATGAATTATGTGTTTTCATTAGTAATAAAAAAAAATTATTATAGAGTAGCATTTAAAATAAAATTGTGAGAAAATGTTTATACCAGAAACAATTATAAATATATCATTTTTATAAAAAAATTACAAAATCACCCGGGAGTTAGATCAATTAAAGAATGTGAAATTTACCAATGTGATTTCATCTAAAATTTAGTAAATAGTAAATTATGTTTTTTATATCAATAAATCAAAATATTATTAAGATTTAATAATAGTAATAGTAATGATATTTATATTTAGTGAGAAGAAGATAAAATGTTTTTATGTCAACATTTTTAGTCTTTGGTGCATAAAAAAAATGAGTTATAATTACAAAGCATCATAAACAACAATTAAAAATTAAAATGATAAAAAAATCTAGATATTAAAAGTTGGTATCACTTTATTATATATATATATATATTATGATATTAATTTATATACTTTGTCAATTTCTTTAAAATAAACATCTAATAAAAAAATCCTATTATTAGATAGTAATGAGATGATATACTAAATGAAAATATTATTCCTATGCTATACTAAAAATACTAACTATACTAGAATAGTTAAACTCTGGTGAATATTTGTGTAGAATAATTTTACTTTTTAAATTCTCTTTAATTTTGAAAAATTGATAACTAATGTCAGGTAAATTATAAAGAAACAAGGAAGTGATTTTTTTTAATATATCATAACATTATATTTTGATTTTTAATAATTTAAGCAATATAAAATTTAATCATATTACATCTTATATTGTCTTAAAGTTTATTACAAAAAATACAAGAGTCATTTTTTTATTCACACTTTAAAAAAAATTATGAAAAAGTATTTTTAAAGAAATTTTAATTAAATTTTTTATTTGTATATATGTATTATTAAAAATATAATGGAATCTATATTATATATAAAAAATAGTTATATTTAAAAATAATTTGAAAATAATTATCAAATTAAAATTTCATTATATAGATCATCGGAAACGTAGAGCTTTACGCGCGCATGTGTCCACATTTTTTAATTTTATATTTATTATATAGTTATTTTGTATTTATTAAAATTAATTATAAATTTATAAATGATAAAATAACTTAATAAATTAAATATTATAATGTAGTTGATTGAAGATGCAACTTTGAGTAGGGCTAGTCATGGATTAGATTTTCCAAAATCTAATCTAGATCCAAATCCAGTGGATTGGATTTAAAATCCATGTTCACTTTAACTAGATCAAATATATATTTGGATTTTTTTAAAATCCATTTAAAGTGGATTGAATCCAGATTAAATCCACTTTGTTAATTATATTAAATTCACTTTATCAATTACATTAAATTCATTTTGATATGGATAAAGACCAATTTGGCTCGAACTGGGCCTAAGTCGACTCAACTTGAACACAGACCAACTCGGCTCTACATCGGCCTCGACCCAGACGACTCGACATCGGTCCGGGCCCGGACGACTCGACATCGGCTTGAGCCCAGAAAACTCAATAGCGGCCTCGACCCGGACGACTCGACATCGGCCCGGGCCCGAACAACTATACATCGACTCGGCCCGAACGACTCGACATCAGTCTAGGCCCGAACAACTCGACATCAGCCTGGGCCCGTTCGACTCGACATCAGCTTAAGCCCGCTCGGCTCGACATCGGCCCGGGCCCGATCGACTCAAAATCGGCCCAAGCCTGGTCGGCTCGACAGTGGCCCATGCTCGCTCGCCTCGACATCGGCCCGGGCCCACACAACTCGACATTGGCCCAGGCTCGCTCGGCTCGACAACGGCCCGGGCCCCCTCGACTCGACATCGGCCCGGGCCCACTCAACTCGACATTGGCCCGAGTCCGATCGGCTCGACAACGGCGCGGGCCCGATCGACTCGACAAAGGCCCGGGCCCAGTCGACTCGACATCGGCCCGACCGGTCGGCTCGACAACGGCGCGGGCCCGGTCGGCTCGACATCGGCGCGGGCCCGGTTACCTCGAAATCGGCCCGGGGCCGCCCGACTCGACAACGGCCCAGGCCCGCTCGACTCGACATCGGCCTGGACCCGCTCGGCTCGACATCTGTCCGGGCCCAGTTTGCTTGACATCGGCTCGGCCCCGGTCGACCTAACATCTTCCTGGGTCAGCTCGCCTCGACATTGGCCCGGGCCCGCTCGCCTCGACATCAGCCCGGGCCCGCTCGACTCGACAATGGCCTGGGCCCGCTTGACATCTGACCGAGCCCAGCTTGCTTGACATCGGCCCGGGCCCGGTCGGCTCGACTTCAGCCCGGACCTGGTCGCCTCGACATCGGCCCAGGCCCAGTCGTCTCGACATCTGCCCGGGCCCACTCGCCTCGAAATCGGTCCATTCTGGCTCGCCTCAAAATCGGGCTGGGCCCGCTCGAGTCGACATCGATTCGAATGGGCTCGACTCGAGCGGGCCCGGGCCGATGTCGACTCGACTTTGGTCCGGGTTCGGTCGACTTGACATCGACCCGGGCCCAGTTGACTCGATATCGGCCCGGGACCGCCCGACTCGACAATGGCCCGGGCCCGCTCGACTCGACATCGGCTCGGGCCCGGTCGGCTCGTCATCTGCCCGGGCCCGCTCGCCTCGAAATCGGCCTGGGCCCGCTCGCCTCAACATCAGTCTGGTCCCGATCGTCTCGACATCGACCAGACCCGCTCACTTCGACATTGATTTGGATTCGCTCGGCTCGACATCGGCCTGGGCCTGAATGACTCAAAATCTGCCTGAGCCCGCACGATTAGACATCGGCCCGGACTCGCACGACTTAATATTGGCCCAAGCTCGAATGACTAGATATCGACCCTGGCCCCCTCGGCTCGACATCGGCTTGGACCCTCTTGGCTCGACATCAGTCCGGGCCCGCTCGGCTTGACATCGGTCCGGGCCCATTCAGCTCGACGTTGACTTGGGTCAACTTTGCTCAACCTGTGCCTGAATTGTCTTGGCTCAACCTGGATCGGGCCAAGTCAAAATTCAACCCAAAATACAAATTGGATAATCCAAAAATGTATCCAATCCATATCTAATCCATATCCAATTAAATGCATTGGATTTGAAATCCAAAAATATGGATTTGGATTTGAAATAAATCCATTTAAATGGATCAAAACTAATATGGATTTGGAAAATTATGGATTGGATTTTGTAATTTGGATTTTTTCCCACCCTTACCTTTCATAATTAAGTTCTGTTTTAAAGTTTTAAAAAATTACAAAATAACTAAAATCTTCTTATAACTATTTTAATATAAAGATAATTTTTTTTAAAAAATAATAAAAAACGGTTATTTAGAAGAATCTAGATGATAAATGTTAAAAGAAAAAAAAAGTAAAAAAGAGAAGGGGAGTGAGTGTGGCGTAGAGATAAAAGAGGGAAGAGAAGAGATATGGAGGGAAAAAAAGGGTTGTAGAAGCCATGCCAGTAGCGAGGCGAGAAACTTGCGATGCAAGAGTGATTGCTCACGTAGACATGGATTGCTTCTACGTTCAAGGTTCCTTTCTTCTCTCTCATTTCTGAACTCAATCTCCTTCTTCTTCTCTGCAAATAATTCCCAATTATATGATGATTGTGTTGTTGTTGTTTGATTGGTGTAGTGGAACAGAGAAAACAACCAAATTTAAGGGGCTTGCCCACTGCAGTCATACAGTACAACTCCTACAAAGGTGGGGCTCTCATTGCTGTCAGCTATGAGGCTCGCAGATGTGGCGTCAAACGGTAATTTTGAACCAAACCCTTGATTTTAGAAGAAATACCCAATTTAATTTTGATATTGTATTTTATTTCATCTAAGTGCTTAAACTCAATGAGTTAACATGATCACTTAAGTCATTTGTATGTGACTTTGGACTAGTCACGGATAACAAATACGGGAACTTTTTTTGCTAATTCTAGAGATTAAAATGACAATAAATCGCAATTTCATATACTAAATTGACTATTTACTTTCTATTTTATTCTATTATCTGCGTTAGCGATCATCTTCCCTGGCCTTTTTTTAGTTCAATGCGAGGTGATGAAGCCAAGGAGGCATGCCCGCAAATTGAACTGGTCCAAGTTCCGGTAGCACGTGGTAAGGCTGATCTCAACTCTTATAGGAATGCGGGTTCAGAGGTGCGTGTCACTGGCATTTCAAAATGATTGTTTACCTTTGGAGTCATTCATTCCCTTGTGTTGAATTGTGCCC
>Ga0123342_1008194_pt1 | contig 13328 bp, 9 predicted proteins | sample Turbeawhitnodule_FD_89960 | JGI IMG/M metagenome (GOLD analysis project Ga0123342, IMG submission 89960) | Root nodule microbial communities of legume samples collected from Mexico - Turtle bean Mexico white nodule | ecosystem: Host-associated > Plants > Roots > Nodule | place: Mexico: Nepantla...
TCACACTCCTTTATTTAATAACCACACCTCCTAAAACTATACAAGAGTATTTCAAAGCTTGGCCTTGCCCCTCATGGGATGGACTTGGGCTTTTTGGGCTTTGGCCTTCTTGGGCTTGGGCTTTGGGCTTGGGCCTCATCTTTTTTTTATGTCTTCTTTTAATTTTGAGAAGACTAGAAGGAAGAACTTCAAATGTGAGGGTGAATGTCCTCTTCCTCCATTAATAAAAGCCTCCTTTATTTGATTCTCACCACTAGAGCTAATGACTCTCAACCTTAATTTATTATTAGCCTAAATATCTTGATTTATTATTAGTTTAAATAGATAATGGGCATCGATCCTAATTAATTATTAGTCTAAAGAGTTAATGGCATCGAACTTATTAGCTTGAGCTAATGTGCATCGTATCCATTTATTATGGCAAATTCTCCCTCTATCTCCCTACTTTCTCCCTTCACCTCCATATTAATTGTGAAAAATGGTTTTAATATTTTTTAAAGTTTTAAATAACTCTAAATGAAACATAACTTCACCTTTTTAAAAAACCTCAGTTGTACCTCCGCACCCCCATATACCTTCCTCCTAGTCGCCACAGTACTTCTATTATGTGTTTGGTTGAGCAATTCTATCATTTGAGACGTGTGTGAGAGGGTGGACAAGAAGATTTGTTGTATTCGACGTGTGTGAGAGGGTTGACAAAAAGATTTGTTGTATTCGACGTTCTCCATTTTTTAGTTTTGTACTCTATTATTGCACCTCGTTGATTTTTTTTTCTCTAAGTTTTGTGACTTCCAAAAGAATAAAAAAAATAAACGAACGAAAACATAATCACCACTAGTAAAAAGATTACAAAAGTTATTCAACCACCGACCACCATAAGCAATCATCATCACTTAAAAATAAAGAAGAAGATACCATATTGTCCAACATACTCAGAAGGGTATTGTTGGAATTAAAAAAAGAGTATGGGAATGCAGGTACAATTTTCCTTTATTATTAGCTTAAAGATTTAATGGGTGTTGACTGTAATTAATTATTAACCTAAATAATTAATGGTTCTCAACTCAAATACATTACTTGTGCTAATGTTTTATTCGGATTTAAATTTATTAGTCTCAGAGCTAATAGATCTTGTCTACGATATGTTATTAGCTTAAATATTGATGAGTGTATACTTTAATTTAACTATATTAACCTATGTATTAATGAGTTTTTCTCACATTAATTTATGCACTAGAGTTTAAGAGTACTTCTACATAAACCTATATGTCTTAGGAGAAGCTTATGTATCAATGTATTCCTTACATAGAGAAGTGATGTTTAGTCTTTTCAACACTTTGTTTTGAAACATCACGTCCTTTCCTCTTAAAATGATTTTATCTTCTTATTTCTCATTTAAAATAAATTACTTAGTTGCAATACAATTGTTGTTTGATGTGTTTATGACTTAACAAACGTTAGCCTCATCACCCTCAAGGCTTAACTCTCCCAAAACTTGAGTATACCTAGGCTTTTCACCTTGGAAGGCTTGAGCCTGAGAGGGTGGGTTCCGTTCAAGATAGCAAGTTTCGATCATAGGTCGAGTATAGAAGGTTGAATATATTTGAGTCTCAATATTGGATACGATGCAATTTTCAAGTTACCAATATATGGACGATCATTGGTTGGGTACAAGTACTCAATCTTGGTCATTCCTGATTAGGATTCAAATCTTAATGTATTTACAAACAATAACTACCCCTAATGGAGTCATATATAGTGAGACCATCGGTGTACAACATCATAAAAAATTCTATTTTGTTTCATCTTACTTAACAAATTTCACTACTATGATACTCTTAAATAAAAGAATCAATATTAACTGTTTTTAGATTTATGAATAGACCTCTACATCATCCTTATAAATAACATAAATTAAATGTTTCTATCTTAAAGTCTCTCTACATTTTTTGCTAGAACAAAAATATACTAAAATGTTTACAGTAATTTTTGTGAGCTATAAAAACATATTTTAAAATTGTAGAGTCCAAAATATTTTCACGTTTAATGCAATGTCCATATAAACATTTTTTTTTTAAAACGATTGATTCTAAAGGATATAAAATGCTTATTTCTCTGTTATTTTTAATTTTTATAGTGTGAAATGAGAATTGCACATTAAAAAAAAATGGAATTTTGTATTTTATTATGATTATAAATATTTATCTCTACATAATATCATATCTTGAAACAAAAAGTCTCCATTAGGTTCGTATGAATTCAATTATATGAATATATGTTTCACTAATTATTTGTACTGTGGTTAGTACCTTTTAACTTAGTGCGACTTAATGAAATAGTTATATAGCTTTTTTATGAAAATCCTTAGTGAATTTAGTACTTGTTATTGATTAAAAAAATATTAAGTTTTTCTAAAATTTTAGTTTCGTCAACTTTCAATGAAGTAAAAAAAGTTATTTTTATTACAAGTAAATAATATCTATATTTTAATTTTGTGAACAATGTAAATAATAATGGATTTGTTTAAACTTAAAATAAGTGTATATAAAACAATCTGTACTACACAATCAATTTTTTTAAAAAATAAATATGATTTTCTTTTAAATAAACATATTAAAAAACTCATAATTTTTAAAAAAATATATATTTATTCTAAAAATATTCACAAGCAAACCAACCTAATAATATCATATTTAAGTGCTGGGATATCACCTGTTAGTACTAAATTGCTCACTTTAATAGTTATTATAGTGCCTAAGAAAGATACACGAAATAACAAAAATAAATAAATAACTATTTTTTGTTTTGTCATAGATTTTTCAATTCAATGAATAAGAGACTAATTTTATTTTGAATACTACAATCGTGGTTGATTCGAAAACTTTTTAGTCACCAATAAGATTTAGCACGTGTTTTGTACTATCTAATTATTCCGACATTTATGAATGTAAGGCTGTCTAATCACCATATTAGATTACAAATTATTAAGCAATGGCTTCTTTCACTTTGATAACATAATTTCATTATTACGAATAAATTTAAGAGTGGCGATAGTTTTAAGTCATTAAAAGAAAAAACACATTTATTTAATAACTTAAAATAATATTACTTTAATTATATTTATTTTATTTTTTAATTTAAAATCTTAATATATATTATTATATTATTAAAGTTGATTTTTTTTTTTAAGAATGAGATTTAAAAAAAAGGAAGACACATTTTTTCAAGTTTATTTTCTTCATTTAAAGCATTCAGATCCGCTATATCATTCAAAATTTCAGTATTTGAAATATTCCACAATGTGTATACGATGTAATAGTATTGTTTTTTTAATAAATATATTAAGAGTCCCAGTTGTTTTATATTACAAATTCTAAAAAACAAACTAAAATATTTTGTTTACTAAAATATGAATTGATATGAAATTTTTAAAAAATGTTTTTGACTATACTGTTGTCAATATAGTATTATCCGTGACTAAGAAAACTTGTGTTTTTTTTTTCTTTATCCAATTATTGTTGGGATTAATTTGTTAAATTAAGCATGCGACAGAAGAAGAAAATTGATTAAGAAAATTGTTGATAATGATGAGAATTACAGAATTTGTAGAATCAGCTCTGTTTTCTTTTCCCAGGTGTTGGTGTTGAAGGGGGATGAGATGAAGAATCCAGGCCAAAACATTTGAGAAATGCTACTGTGGCTAATTGAAAATAATGGCATGGGTGAGAATAAAGTGATGATGAATCTTCTTCCTCCATAATCTCTTCTTCCCTTCTCATGCTTCCATCCCTTCTTATTTCGTCTTTTATAACTCCATTCTCCCCACCCTGCTAATTAACATCCTCAAAGTTAATTCACCTTTTTTTAATTATAATGCATCAACTTTTAATAAATAAATTACCCTTTTCAAGTACACTTTACCATATGTTCATATTTTCACTTCACACTTTGCATTTTAAGACAAATATACAGACAGATAAGAGAAAGTACAACAAGAAAAAAATGAATATTTTCATGGCAGCAGGTGTATAAAAAATCATATCCATCCCTTATCATATAGAAATTTAATATGATGAGAAAGTTGGGTGAACTATTTATCTATTTCATAAACTTCATTGGAACCTTGCTTTACTAGAAGAAAAGTATATAATGTTGTTGGTCAACATACAGAAGGTACACACATGAAAATCCAATGTTGAAATAAGAAACACAAGAAGTCACCAAAATTGAAGTGCAATTTCTTAGATGACCTTTTTATCTTCAGACACCAAAATTAGAATTTCATCTCTGATACCGTGTAATATTGGTGAACACTAATTATATTGCTAGAAAACATTTCCAAATTCAATTTCTCCAACCCTTGTTTCTTCTTATTATTAGAAACATTTCTTCCAGACTGGCAACAACTTCTCTTTTCTCTTACAATAAATAAACCCCAAAAACCAAACATCTCATGCCCAAATAAGCAAATATTAAATGCAGCACGCCTTGGACATTATGGCCACATCCATTTTCTGATGCAGACACCACATCACCAACCTAATGAAAACATAAAATAACTAAAATTCAATCCAAGAAAAGCTGGACTGCACCATGACCACAAGTTTGTGCAGCAAAGCAATTTTCTCATTTTTTTTCCTCTCCCAGTTAAACGATGCAACACGGTCCAATTTAGGGGCAAACACAAACACACACACAAATTAGTCAACAAAATTGGTCCAGTTGATAATAAACGAATTCGATTTTCAGTAAAGATGTGATCTTGCTGGATCCTAGACCCACCCAGTTAATCTAAACTTTTCTTTTAAATAGAAAAACACACAGATCTACATTTTACCTTGGTTACACGGTTCTGAAAACCACCTCAGAAAACGAACAAAAAGAAGAAGCAAAAAAGAGTTGGAAAACATTCCGTAAAGTTTTGAACTGTACTAAGCAATAAAGATGTTTGAAATTAAGAAAAGAAAGAAGACAAAAATGCATGGATATTATTCCGTGGAGTAATAGCGAAAATTGAAATATAAAACTTGAATTTGGTAAGAGAGAAAAGGTGGGTGACCTGCAGTATACGGTGTTGACGAGTGGTTGTTGAATGAGAGGGCGATGAATCGTGAATAGGAAGCGGTAACTGAACCTGCTGAATAGCATCGAAGAGGAAGACATTGGAAGAGGTGGAGGGAGGAGGCGTGTCGGCGGTGACGAGGTTGTCGTGGGGATCCAAAGGGGAGACGACGAAGAAAAAGAGAAGTGCAAAGAGCAGAAGAAGAACAATTAGTTGAGTAAAAATCAGGCATGGAATTGCGTTGCTCTCTATGGTGAGTTCTTCCTCACCGAACCCCAACATGTTAAATCTGGGAACATGGGTTTTTGATGATCATAAGGAGAGAGAGAGAGAGAAAGAGAGAGAGAGAAACGGAAGAGAAAAGTTGCAACAGCAACTGAAACAACGTCAAACAACAAATTAAGATGTTAAGAATGAAGGAAACGACGTCGCACTGTCGCTTCCATTGTCTCCTCCACTAAGGAAAAGAAAAGTAAATAAAATAACATAATAAAATAAATGATGAGAGAGGCGCGTGAATCACGCGCTTCTCGACGCGTCCTTTAAACAGTACGAAATTTGTTTCAACGCGCTGTGCTTTTAAAATGAACTGAATTTACGATTTGTCTTAAAAAGTATGCACGTGTGGGTGAGAAATGGGGAGGTGATGCATTTGTTCTATTAATAAGTTTTTTTACTTTACATTGCTTTCTAATTTAAAAAATATAACACTGTTTTATCAAAATAGATTCTTATTTTTGTAATGCTACAGAACTATTACGTTAATAAAAATTTAGATAAAAAATTTATTAACAGGTTTTTTTTTAATTAATTTTCGTTATATTAAACATTTTACAACTATAGTGTTGGTTAATATAATAAAAGTATTTGTGATGTAAAACTAACAAAATATTTTATTAATAATATTTTTATGAATAAAATGAAAAGTATGTAATTATAAAATAAATATATAATGCTTTGTGATATACAAAAAAAAAGTATGCTACAATGATTCAAAACTACAGTAACATATAGAGCGATAAATGCCTCGGTAAATTATAATTTTCTAATAAAAATATAATGTTTAATTAAATTATTAAATAAAAAGGTAAAAAAATAGTTATTTTATTTATATTAAATAATAAATGTATAACTTATTTTAATAAAAGGCCTAAAAAAGTAACCTAATATTAATCTCATATTTTATCTTAACTAATATTTTTATTTTTAACGTAATTATAATTAAAAATAAGGAATAAAAAAGAATGATTTTACAATTTACAATTTAAGAGTATAAAAAAGTCTGCTAACAAAAATAAAATATATGGACTATAATCTGAATTAGTTTGCTAATATAGTGTGTATATATAATTAAATGAAAGACAAACAAAGTTTGGACCAAACAAAAACCTATATTAACTCCTAAATAAACTTCACTAAAAAGTTAACAGATATAAATTAAGACTAACAAGTAAAGGAAAAATCTCCCAATTTCCATACCTTTCCCATGTATCTTCCTAATTAGTTTTTTAATTTTAACAATATCATTTTAAGTATAGTGTTTTGTTCTTCATTTTCACGTATTGATGATTGATGTAAGTTTTGTGGTATTTTTACTAGTGGTGATTATGTTTCATTCGCTTATTTTTTTTCATCTTTTTAGAAGTCACAAAACTCAGAAAAAAATAGAGTATAAAACTTAAAAGGAAAAATATATATTACATTCGCATTGGGGAAGGTGGAATACAAAAAATCTTTTCACCAACACTCTTACACATGCTCAAATGATGAAATTGTCCTCTTAAACGTTGCGGCGACTAGAGAAGAAGGAAAGTGTTGCGACTGGAAGGGAGGTATGAAGTGTAGGACTGTAACTGAGGTTAGTTTAGAATGTGAGATTATGTTTTATTTAGGATTATTTAAAAATTTTAAAAATATTAAAATCGACTTTTCACGATCAATATATGAGAGTGCAGGGAGGGATATGGAGGTGGAGGGAGAATTTGTCACAAGTATATGTAACAACATCATAGAAAAGACAAATTCTCCCTCTACCTCCATATCTTCCCCTGCACCATCATTAATTATGAAAAATCGATTTTAACCTTTTTAAAATTTTTAAATAACATTTTTAAATAAGCTCACTTGCACCCTCACACCCCATATTTCCCTTTGAGCCGCAATATTTTCATTCTTCTCCAGTTGCAACGTTTGAGAGAGTAGTCCATCACTTGACATGTGTGAGAGGGTTGACGAATTGTTTTCAACATTCCTCATTGTGAAGATATTTAATTTTTGAGTTTTGTACTCCCTTTTTGCACATCACTAGTTTTTTATTTTTGGGTTTTATGGCTTCCAAAAAAAAAAGAGCAAAAGAAAACACAATTATCATCATTAAAAATACTACAAAACTTACCTCAACCACTAGCCATCACAAGCAACCACCACCACCACCACCACCACTAAAAATGAAGAAAAAAGACCACACTCTCTATCATATTTAGAAGGGTATTGTTGGAATTAAAAAAAATGGAGGTATAGGAGGAACATATAAATGTAGAGTAATTTGCTCATAAAAAATAACAATTGGAGGGTTGTTTCTTCCTGCACTTCCATACATTCTTGATGCACCTCAAACTAGATGCGAAAATATATTTTTGTCATTTTGTAAAAAAATAAATTACTTTAAAATCACACCTCCTTTATATTTTGGATTACATAATTAAGAAGATATTTTTGAATCCGAAAGTGTTTTCTGAATTTATAGAATCAGGAAGCAATTTTAAAAAATAAATAATATATATATATATATATATATATATATATATTCGGGATTACTTATCCATAAACTTATATAGAATCCAGAAATAACTCCCGGATTATATGTAATCCAGAATATATTTTTAAAAAAATGGTATTCCAGATTATATAATTTGTATGTCTTTTCTGGACTTGAGAATAACTTATGGATTAAGTAATTTTGATATATTTCAAATTACACAATCCGAAAGTTAATCTCATATCCAAAAAAGACTTTTGGATTATGTAAAAAAGAATTTAAAGTTATGTAATCGAGAAGCTAATTACAAATATGAAAAAAAAAACTTTTGAATTGTGTAATCTGAAATATAAACTACACTTTAACTTCTTCTCTTTTTATTGTAAGGACAATTTTGAATTATACATAATTAACACTTTAATTTGTACTTAATATCTTTATAATATTAATTCATAATTATGATTAATGTTTAGTGAAATACTTTACTATAAATAAGTGGTGCGTCGAATCAATCTATTACATTGATTATAGTTCAATAATATAAAATTTATTGGAAGACTAAGATATTCTTAAATGAGTTAACCCACCTCATAACTCACTTAACATGATTGATAGAATTAAATTAAAAAAATTCTAACTAAAAAAATAGACTTAGCTAAATTAATTTATTCGTAACTTAATTTACAGTGAATTACTTATAATAATTAAGATTAATCCACCTTAATAGTATGACTTGTGTAAACTATAAACTATACAATACAAACCTAAAGAGGCCAATAACTTTTCTAATACACTAACAGACTAGTCTATATATTAGAAATGGTATTCTCATCCATAATGTTATAGTACCACCACAAATAATAGTTTAAATTAGTACTACCACAAATGAAGTTGGATTAGGGTTTATTATATGTTGCTTCCACTCATTCTCTACATGAGACTTATGAAAATACATGTAACTTAATTGCCAAGGAACTATTTAATGGTTGGAGAAATAATCGAGATTGATTTTCAACAAAGGTTCCACCAACCTTTGTGTATCATCAATTTCAATAAATTGAAGGAAACCATAATTTTCACAAAATAGAACATCTTGAACTCCCTAAGGTTTTAAAAAATAGCTCATCATAGATAGCTAGACAATTTAAGTTGAACTAACCAAATAAAAAATAAATTATTTCATTTTTATCATTTTAAATATTAATTAAATAGCATTTACTTTATAAATTCATAATTTTAATCTTAACTTGATATGTAAGATGATATTTCATATGCAGGTTACTTTATTACAATGTATGCATTTATAAAAGAAATTTATTACACTGTAACCAAGAGATTTCTACCATAAAACTACTATTCAAAGTTTTCAGTTTATTTTTTTCTCTTTTTATATGTTTATTATATTATGATTTTATTGTAATTTTTTTTTCTTACAAAAGACATATCTAGGGATGGTAAAAACACATGTAACGAATATGTTTGTGGATAAAATATGTTTAATGAATATTTCTGGGTAACAAGTATAAATATTTAATTACCTATTTGTTAATAGAGTAGGTATATCATAGTATGCAATTTAGAAATATCTATTATCTGGTAATTATTGTTATTAAATTATATTTAGATATTTAAAAAAATTAAGTGATCAAAATAATTTTGTTGGTGAAAGAATATTATTGAATAGTTTTTTAGAGTTAGATTATATATATATATATATATATATATATATATAATTTAGACTTATGAAATTGAAGTTATTTTTAAAAATATTAATTTCTTAAAATTTATATTATTTTATTTTTAGAAAGATTAAATTTATTTGTACGAATACTTTATTATGTAACTTTATTTATATTATACTTTAATTTTTTTTTTCAGTTATCATATTTTAAAAACTTTTTTTAAAATAATTTTATTTAAGACTAAAAAATAAAAAAATTATTCATGGGTATATAGATATCCACCCATTATAAATTTTTTCAAACATGAGAATGATTGGATATGTAATTTGGAAGTAAAAAATAACTTAAAAGGTAAAATGATTTTTTTTTTATATTATAGGGATGCTCTAGAGAGGTGCAGAAAGAATGGGCCTTGTTAGGATGTCCATCTACCTCAAAAGAAGGATGTTCATCCATCTCAAAAGAGTTATCTTTTGTTTTCGGCTTTCGCTTCATGAGCTCTCTCAATTTCTACATACACCTTGACAAGTTTTAAAATACCAATTTTATCCTTGGAAGTTTTATTTGGAAGGAATGACCTCTATGGAAGACATGTTTGCTGGTGGTGGAGGAAGGGGACAATTCCAACATGTGGTGGAGCTCATGATGTTGTTTAGAAGTAAGAATAGGTGGTTTCAAGTACAAAAGGGTGCTATTTTTTACTATTATTGGTTGAAACGGTGAAGATAAGCTTATCAAAATTCAGAGTCAAAAAAAATATTTTGAAACATGTTTTATGAACACACAATGACTTCTATAAAAGAGTTTTTGGAATTGGTGGGGAACATTTTAGGTAACACATTTTGGAATAGTGTAGGTGGTGCTTATTATTTTAGATTCGTTTTTTTCGAAAACTTATTTTGTACACTCTGGAAAACATATTCTGGAAGTAATGCACAAGGGTTTTGGAATGGAAAGTCCATAGTATTTATGTTATGGTGTTTATGTCATCCAGAAAGAATGAAAAATTTGTATTCTAAAAAAAGGAATATGGAATAATATGTGTGTTAAACTTTCAACAAATTTTATTATTTTGTTTTCTATTTAGTGAACTTTATACTTGATAATTCAACTATTTCTTGTGGATTTGATATTCATTTTTAGGGACAAATTATTACTTTTGGCGGAGTACACTTGCTGTAAAATAGTTATCCATACATTGAATGACCAACAGGGAAGGAAGACATACATATTATTAGGTTGTGAGAGAGAAGATAAGTATACACGATACAAAAAAGACTTAGAAGTTTATGATAATGGAAGTAGGAAATGTGAGTGTCATTTTAGATTGTAAGGAAAATCGGTAAAAGATAGTGATTAATGATATGTAAAATTACTTTGTGTCTCTCATAATCACGACTCGTAAATACGTTGGTAGGTCATCCATATGTTGGTAGGTTAATACATAATGAGAAGTCCATGTTTGTTGATATGACAAAGAGTTCACTGAAATCTATAAATGTTTTTCTAATAATAAAGTAGCATAGTAAGAAAAATGTAACCACCATAAAACAAGTTTATAGTGCAAGGTATGCATATCGTAGATCGTATTCCGGTCATAAAACTGAAATGCAAAAATTGATGATGTTACTTGGGAGAGACATGTATATTTACTGGTGTAGGTTTAATGAGGGCAAGAATGTGGCGATAGATATATGTTGGACACATCCTAATTCAGTGAAACTATTGAATTCCTTTAATATTGTGTTGATGATGAATAATACCTACAAAACTACTATGTATAGGATGTCCTTACTTGGGGTTGTTGGCGTTACCTGAATAGTACCGACCTTCTCTATTGCATTTGTTTTAGTGGCATTTGAACACAAAAATAACTTTGTGTGGGCCCTTGAAAAATTTAAAGGATTGTTTTTTAAAGTTGATTCATATCTTAAGGTCGTAGTTAGTGATAAAGATATTTCTCTCATGAATGTAATAAATGTTGTGTTTCCAAAAGTTTGTAATCTACTATGTCACTTTCATATTGAAAAAAATATGAACACAAAGTGTAAAATGTTAGTGAATCCAAGAGAGACATGTGATCAAGTCATGGAAGCTTGGGGATCTACTATGGACTATGATGATGTAGAAATATTTCAACATTGTGTTGAGGCATTTAAAGTTGTTTGTTCTCCATGGCCTATGTCAATGGTATTTGGTTAAATCCACACAAATAAATCTTTTTTAAGGCATTGACGAATAAGATTATGTACTTGGGTAACACAAGTAGTAATAGGTATGACCATTTGAACTGTATATTTTTGTTGCATGTCAAGGGAAAGTTAAGTTCATTCATAATTGTTTTTCCTTGTAGGGTTGATGTTGCACGTTGGAGTCTAAAGATGATGCTTTAAACCTCCATGGGAGACTTACACTTTTTATTGGGATATTAACGGATGATAACCTTACAACCTAATGCAATTAAAACTTCATTTCAGAACAACCTTCATGTGGTGGCGGGTCATGTCTTTAACGTGATAGCATACAAAAAAATTGCAGGTTTTGTGTCAAAATATGCTTTACAACATAATGTTGAAGAGAATGATCAAGTTAAATATGTTGTCTTAGATAAAACCCATTGTGATTGCATCCTTAAATCTACACATGGTCTTCCTTGTGTTTATGAATGACTTCATTTGGTGTTGTTAGCATACTACTACATTCAATGAATGTTATATGGATATGATTAAACTTTCAGATATTTCTTTGATAATGTATAACTGACTAAAGTCACACTTTTATCTGCAAAAATCATGCAACCCACTAGGTAGAACATATAAGCTTAAGTAGAAAGTATCCATTTCATGTTACAACTAATGTCATATGAACAAAAGCCAATATTTCTAACATGGCAATGCAACAACTACAATGATAAAAATAAATGTGGTGAGATATGGGAGAAAGAGAATCATGAGTGAAGGAGAAGAAGATAGAGAACAACCACAAAGGTGGAGCATATTTGGAAAGGAGAAAAGGAGGGAAAGGAGAGAAAAATGTAAGTTTTAATTAAAAACCTATTATTTCACCGTATTAAAAGGGTGCAAGTGAAAAAACGGAAGATGACGGAAGCAAAAGACTATTTTTTTTATGGGTGATGGTATTTTGACACCGTGCTCCAGTTTACACTCACAATAAAATATTAATATTTGTAATAAAAAAATATCTTTAATGAAAATATAGACCAAATATAAAATGGTAAAATAATTTTTAAAATTAAATTTTAAAATATTAATATTTAGTGGAGTGTAGGGTGTAACAATAATTGTAAAAAAATCATTTTCCTTTTTTTATCATTATCGCGTAAACCCATATACAGTCCATATACATTCCAACTCTATTACATTATTGTAAGATCTCAATTTTACAGGATTTTTTTTATTGAAATGATATGATAAACATGTTTCAAGTAAGTGAGTGAGGGTATAAATTAAAATATAAATAACATTTTTTTTGAATTACTAAGCAATAAAATATTGTTTTTGTTTCCTATTTTCAATTTTTGAATTAATTCACAACATATTTTATCTACAAGCTAACGTTAAAAGGTATTTGTGCAACTTTATATGACGTACCTATATTTATCTCTTTTGTGTGAGTTTTTTTGAGGAATCTCTTACCACTTAACTACTTAATATCATACGTGACGACATTTTGTAGAAGAAATAAAAAAAAAAGTTTCATGTTGAATACAAAATTTGAAATAACATAATAATAATAATAATAATAATAATAATAATAATAATAATAATAATAATAATAATAATAATAATAATAATAATAATAATAA
>Ga0123342_1008196_pt1 | contig 13324 bp, 6 predicted proteins | sample Turbeawhitnodule_FD_89960 | JGI IMG/M metagenome (GOLD analysis project Ga0123342, IMG submission 89960) | Root nodule microbial communities of legume samples collected from Mexico - Turtle bean Mexico white nodule | ecosystem: Host-associated > Plants > Roots > Nodule | place: Mexico: Nepantla...
ATTTCTACACTATTTTGAAGTGGATATTGAAGAGGAGCTAGCTGAAATTATCAAGCCCTCAAGTGAGATTAACAGTGGATCCCTAAGCAAAATGGGATTTACTAAAATTGGTGGGAGATGGGTGAGCAAAGATGGTGATCAAGCAGCCCAAGTGGAACAAATGATGGTGATGAACCTAAAGATGCAGCAACTCAAGAGGAACCTACTGCTGAGACTCAAGAGGTTGGTCATAATGATGCTTACATGAGAGAAAGGATGACCACAATGTCTCCTTTTGAAAGGTTAATGATCAACCGCATGGTCACATTTGCTGAAAATAAAAGGAATCTCCATGATTTGTGTGAGTCAAGGTTCAATCATATGGATTCACGTTTTTCAAACCTGGATGAACATATAGAAGAGGTTCAGAATCAGATTCTAGAGCTACAATTTGAAAGGGAGAACAATCCTTCTTTCTAATTTGCTGGTTTATATTTTTGAACAATTTTTTCCCTCTTTTATGTTTTTTTAATCCTTCCTTTTGTCTATTTGTGAAGACAAATAGGGGGAGAAGTTTGTTGGGATATGTAATGTTCTTATTATTTGTGCTTTTACTACCTTTGAACATTGCTTAGCACTGTTATAACTGGTTTAGATTTGAAATTTTAAAACTGTTAAAACTCTAATACAAAATTTCAACTGGTTGTTCCTGTGAAATAACCGATTGTTTATCTGTGTTTGCACCTTTGCATGTTGATTGGTTTCTCACACTGATTTGGCTGATGTTCCTCTCTGGAAATCACCTAGTGGACCATTTGTATCTATATGCATTAGGATCCCAATTCATAGATCTCTCTGTTCGAGAAATCAAAATAAGAGGATCGAACCATTTCTTCTAACTCTTTTTCAAATTTGAGAAATGTTGGTTGATCATGTATTTCATTCTAGTTCGATGATTCAGAGTATCATTTCCTATTTGATACCTTTGAATTCCAGGGAACTGGCTTGTGGTGCTTATTTGATTGGAATAGATTATCATGTGTTTCTATGTTTGCTCATGAATGCAAGTTGTACAGATTCTAAACAAGAACATTCCTAAAAGCATCCCAAGGATTTGTCTCCATCAAATAGGGGGAGATTGTAGAGCATGGGAGCTTTGATGTTTCAAATCCATGATGAAGCTTGAAGCCTTGCTGCTTTTGGTTTGGGTTTAGATTAAAGTGTTTAGAATCTATGTAAATATCAATTCTTAATCCTTGCACAAAGTTTGCCCAATTTGTTTTAAAAAGCAAAGTGTTTCTCTAAGCAAAGAGAAAAACAATCGGTTGAATTATCGAAATAATCGGTTGTTTGTCACTTGGCTTGTTTAAAGGTTTTGAAACTGTTTTTGACTTGGTTATGTAACTGCCTAACCAATTCAACCGGTTAAAATGTCTTTTCAACCGGTTGATTATAACATTTCCTAACAGTTTTTTTAAAACATGTTAACCTGTTTTGGGTGTGATCAAAACTGTTTTGGCACATTAATGTTGCCTTGAATGGCTAGTTTTTGAGTACTATAAAATAGCCTTCCTTTCAAAACAAATAAGAACAAGTTTTTACACAGTTTGAAATCAAAGAGAGATTGAGATTTGTTTTTGAAAGAAGTTTTCAAAAGGTTTGCAAGATTGTTGTTTAACTTTACACTGGTACAAGATCTGATCATAGGACTTCCTGATTTGTGTAATCTCATGCGTTTCTATTCCTTTCATGATTCTTGTAATTGTACTTTCATAAACTTGCAAGTGTGTGTGAAATCCTACAAAGTCAGAGGGTGTTTTGACTTGAGGTGTGTGGTGTTGCAAAGAGGGTGAGTGGGTCTTATGGTTTTCAAGGTCACCTCTTTGCGGTGTGTTGGTGTAATCTGTAATTGATTACTAGTGAAACTCAGAGGTTGGTCTGAGAACTGGATGTAGCTCAAGGTTGAGTGAACCAATATAAAATTCGTTGTGTAAATCTCTCTATCTCTAACTCCTTATAATTGTTTGTTTTAATTATGCTTTTGTTGTTGATGTAAACAACCGGTTAAAACGTGATTTTAACTTATTAAAATTCTGAAAACAGTTTTTGTATCATTGGTTGATTGCTTTCCTTTATTGCTTATCTGTGTGTGTTTGATAAATGTTCATTCTTAATTAATCATTACGAAAATCTTTGGCAATCACCATTAACTCCTAAAATCTCAATCTTAAAGTAAAGTGTCACCTAAATGAAAACATCTAAAAATCAACTCGAAAAATTATTTGTTTTATTACATCATATACATACACATATCATTTGATCATCTATACTTAAGAAAATTTAACTACACAATTCAAACCTTTATACTTATATTATTTTCTATTTTTCACATCTTAGTTTTTAAATATATTGTTAACAAATACTTCTTTAAGTTAAGGGGATTTCACTCAAAGCCTTAAACTCCACCTTTTGTGATTTTATGCATAACATTTTTTGAATTTTTCCTTGATTTGTTGTGTAATGTTTTGATGGGCAACTGACAAATTTGGATCCAGATATAGATTCCTTGTATACGAAAAACCTAGGTTTATATTTAAGAATAACTTAAAACACAGAGTTTTGTACAAGAAATTATAAAATAAAACTTGTTTTTAATTTTTTTGTTATAAAGAAAAGCTATATGGGTTTGCTCTAAAAAATTTATTTTGCTTGTTAAGGTGCAAAAATTATGATTTTCCATGATTGTGACACGTGTATGATGAAAATAAATAATTTTGAAAAACCCTACGTTAGATGATAAGAATTTGATGTCCAGGTAATATACTACGTGTAGATGGATAATAATTATACGAAATATTATTGTTGATTTATGTGGTTGTTTTGTGTTATTTGAAAAAAATATAAAATATAAAATGTAAATAAAACTATTGTTTTGTTATCAACATGTGAGAAACTTTTGGATTTTACTTTTCTTATTTTGAAAGTGATATTTTTATTATTTTATTATTTATCTATTTATTTTAATAATCAAAATAGCTAAAGGATACCATATTCCTTTAAAATGGTATTATTTATCATTCAATTAAAAAGTTGACTGAAAATCATATTGTTTATCCTTTGGCAATTAAGCTTTGTGTGTAAATATATTAATTTTTTATGTTGAAAATTTTGTAAGAAATGATCCATATTTTGGTATATATAGTCATATTATTGACAATAATTATTGGAAACTATAAAAAGTATTATACTACTAAGTTCATTTGATTTCTGCTAAACTATCAAAAAAAGTTGAAATAAATTATGTCTATATAGTATGATAGTGATAAAGACACAGGTTAATTCTTAATCAGTTAAACAATAATCATAATTATTATTTTTTAATATTTAATTAACATCATTATTTATATTATGCAAAATAAATAAAAAATTTAAGTTGAATCCAAATCACTGGGAATCAATTCAAATTTGTGCATTTTCTGTCTCTGACACTCCTAATTTGTTCTGTTGTGTCTGTAGCAGTGATAGCTGGCACTCTTGCAGTGGCAAAGTTAAAGTTGTTTCTCCCAACATCAAGAATCAAAAAATCAAACCATCACAAAAAAAAAAAAAGTAACAAACTCTTTGAGGTCCACCGATAAACCCACGTCATTTGTATAACCAGTCCGAGTTGGCGACTCAGCAACATCCATGGACGAGTCGGGTTCCGCTTCCACTCCGCTGCGTCCGGTGACAATCGATGGCGCCGAGGCCGACGCGGCGCTGGCGAAGTCGCGGTTTCTGACTCGGGAGGAGGTTCTCAGACGGCGGCTCCGGCGAGTAAAGCAGCTAGGGGTTTGCTACCGGACCCACTATTGGGCCCTAATGGAAGAGTTGAAGTCGAAGTACAGAGACTATAGCTGGACCTACGGGAAGAGCCCCTTCAAGGAGGATCACAATGAGAGCGACATCGACAATCAAAACGGCGGCGGCGTCTCTTCTCTTGGTGGCGGCGACGACATTGTGCGGTGTCGTTTCAGCGGCTGCAAGAATAAGGCCATGGCTTTGACGACGTACTGTCACGCTCATATATTGTCCGATTCCAAACAGAGGCTTTACCATGGATGCAAGGCCGTTGCCAAAAAGTGAGTTTTTTGTTTTTTGGTTTTTAAAATTCCGTTTTCTGATATTTTCAAATTGAAAATGCAATTATGGATGTTGAAGTGAAATTAGAAATTGTTTGAGGTGAAAAGTTAAAAAGATAAAGAAATTTATATTGTAGTCGGTGTTGCTAGACCTCTAAGATTGGCTTTGTAGCGTGCTTTTGGGATTGTTTCATGTTTAGGGTTTAGAAAAGGCTTGGTTATTTTTTATTTCATGTAGTGTAGAACTTCAGCATTGGGTGTTTGGGTAAGATGCTCAAGATTCTATGTTCAAGCATTTTCCCACCATTGTACAGTAAAAAAGTAGTTTTTTCCATGTGTCAGTTTGGTTTTGGAGGAATTTGTTTTCTAATTGAATATTAAATAGAAATAGGCACTATATCATTTGTGTTTCAACCACTGTGCACTTTAGAGGCTCACTTCTCTATCACATTATTTCATTTATGGGTACCTCAAATCAAACCGTTCTTGGGTTTATGAACCAAAAGATTGACATCTGTGAATCCACGTATTACTTAGGTAATTTTGATGCTCAAAATATACTCTATTAGAAAAAAGGTGCAACCTAATGACTACTGATGTCAGATGGAAGTTTTACAAAGAATGAATCCATTTCAAGACCAGACAAATTTCTCTTTCTGAAAAAGTAGTTTAATTCGCACTCTTAGAGTTTTCAGCACATTGCACTATACCGATCAACATGTCTTTATGAATTCAAATTCTGTACTGAAGTCTTCATACCCATAATTGGTAAATCAATCTTTCTGTCCGTTTCCATGTGCCACAAGTCTTTGTTTTTGAATCATCTAGAATAAGGATCTTGAGAGTTCATAGTTATCAATAATAAGAAAGAATTAATAGAAAAATATTAACCACTACCCATTGTGAGACTGATTCCTCAAAACTTGTAGAATATAAAGTTTTATCTATCTTCTTTTTATGTCTCTATACTTGATGAAAATCAAGATACACACTTAACCAAGCAGAGACAGACCGTGACTTATATTGGTTTTCTTTCGATATATATCATTGCTCTTGATAATCAATTAAACTTGATAGGTTCCTTCTCAAAAGCCACCCTCTTGTCATTATTAGGGCCATGTTCCTTCATTTTATTATTAAATCATATATCATATATATACATATATATATACATATATATATATACATACATATATATATATATATTATTTGCCACTCGCATGAAACATTTCTTACATATTTTTTTCTTTGAAATAATTACCAATACCTGGAGCAGACAACTTTACTGACACAAATCTTTTCTTTATTCAGTTTGCCAACAGGGCCTTCATTTTGTAATAAGCCTGTATTGAAAACCATGGTTCCTCCTGCATGCCCTACTCATCATCAATTCGGTGAAAGGTGTCTAGCTCGTGCATTAAGAAGAGCAGGGTATGGGAATGCTATCCCTTCTAATCGTAAGCCTACTGTGAAGTTACATGTAGTAGTTTCTGAATTTGTCCACCAAATCCAAAATAAACGAAAGCTTGCAATGAAGGAAACTGCTCCTAAAGTTGAGACTGAATAAAACTAATGTGCATATTATAGAATATAATATTGAATTCGTACTCATTTGGCAATGCATAGGATGGAATAAGTACCTCTGCACATGTATGCTTGTAATTTTTTCTGCCTGTAAGTACCTCTGCACATGTTTGTCTTTCATAGTCATATTCAATGAGCAGCATCATAGTCTATTCAATTGTTGTTTGTTCTTCAAGTAAAAAATTGTATATACTTCTAAAGCCTTCTGCATGGATTAGAAATCTCAAACCTAAAGTTTTTATTTAGGCGATCATATCATGTCAAACTCAATTCTGCTTACAATTATTTTTTTTGCAAAGGAATGTGATAAGAACCTTGGGATAATCACACCACAAAAGCTAGCTATTGTAGTTGGACCTCAAGCCCTTATAAACCCCACATTAGAATCTTATACATCCATTGTGGGATTCAAATCCAATACAAGTTGGCTATCCACGAGTCCTTTGACTAGTCTCGGGATAACACCTGTAATGACGGGTCCACACTGCATTGCTCGTAAAGTTGAGAGATGTGGTGGAAGGCTCCGATACCAATTGATAAGAACCTAGAGAATCACCCCACAAAATCTTGCAGGTGGAGAAAACAAGGTTTTATAAACCTTAAATTGGAATCCCATTCTTATAACGTGGGACTCAAGTCTAGTACCTTACAATTGAATGCTTACATCCCACCACGCTGAGTCTTGATGCCCACACAGGCCGACTATGCTCTACTCCTTTGACTAGTCTTGGCCAACACTACAGTGTTGGTCTCACCACCACAATGCTCGCTTGCAGTTAAGAAACATGATGCAAGGCTTTAATTCTAACTGATTTGAATCTTGGGAGAGTCACACAACAAAAGCTATCTATTGTAGTTGGAGAGCTAAAGGCCTTTCGGAATCCCATACGTCCAACATAAGACTCCAATCTTATATCTTGTTATTGAATCCTAACAACATCATATCATGTTATAGATATATATTTATAGCCTTTCGCACCAATCCTTTCACTAGAATTGGGCAAACACTGAATGTCAAAGTCACCTGTGTCACCTAAAACCTTGTGAGAATATCACCACAAAAGCTAACTATTGTAGTTGCAGAGCTCCAGGCCTCGTAAGCCCCACATTGGACTCAACTCCATGCCTTTCAATTGAATCCGAACAGAGTAAATGCACAAATTCCACACAATCTATTTTATTTGTTTAACAATATCTTTTGTGGCTCATAGATGAAAGAAGATCTGGTAGCAGACATTTAAGGTTTTGATAGCATGGGGAAGTAAAATTAACAAAGCTGTATTTATACTTACTGCATGGTGTGGGTATTATTGTTGTTATTTTCTTGTATTGTCAAGGGACTTATTTCCTAACTCCTAAATTAGTAAGCTCCCTGAGTGGTGCCTAAATCCTTCTACTCTACTTTATAGTTTCATTTCTGAACAATCAAATGCTTGCTATCATATCTTTAGTTGATTACAACTACCTGGATCAGTGATTTGTTTATGGATGCTGGTTTTAAACCGATGTTAGTTGATGCAAGTTACTCGTTGTGAATATTTTGAGTGAAATTATATGGTCATGTTGGATAGGGAATTTCACATTTTTAATCTAAGGACCCGAACCCACCTTATATGTGAATTTAATAATAAAATGTGTTTTTATGTTGATAAAAAAAAGTTTGTAAATGCTATTTGTAGTTTGAGTTCCTTCATTTAATTATTTCAAATCTATGTTTAAGAATGAAAATGTTTGATTGCATTGTCTATTGGTTGGCCTTTCAAAAGTTTCTTAAAAGATTATTTCCACTAACTCATGGAGATAAAAAAAATCTTCTCGTTATTTGAGTGGTTTCTAGCAGCTCTGTCTATGAAACTAGGAGATCACGCTCCAGGTTTCTTCCAAAAGAAAGTAAGTCTCTTTCTTCATGCATCCTGTTAAATTTCTTCTTACACTCCATAATTAGATAAAATGATCAAAATGTCTCATCTAATTCCTCATCATTTTGGAAAGTTCTTTCTGGAATATACTAGGAAAGATTTATTTTAGAAAACACATTCTGGTATGTATACAATATGTTTTGGAAAATTTATTCTGAAAATTTTGTTCTAGGAAATGTTTTCCAGAAATATATATAGATTATGAATTCTGGAAAGTGGAAATTCTGTTCCAGAAAATGTTTTTCCGAAATATATTTTATGAATTTTGAAAAAAATGTTCTGGAAATATTTCAAAAAAAAAGTAATCCAGAAATATTTTTAAAAAGCATAAAACAGTCTTTTCTGAAATTGATGGGTGTAGGGAGAAAATGTTGTTTGGGCAGTCCATCCAGAAGAGTGCACTGCAAAACTTTCTCTACACCACACCTATGACTCTATTTGCCCACCTCCATAATTTCATCTTGTATCTCCTAATGTTTTAAACATTCCGTATTGTTCTAGTCTCTTCAATACATTGACTTTATTTTTTTTTTCTGATTTTATTATTTGAAATTCATCTGGAATATATTTTAAAGATTTTTTTTGTTATAAATTATACAAGTATCTGAGTTACGATTTCAAACTGTCATCTTCAAGATCATAGAAAAATGTTAGTTTTGATAATTGTGATTTCAAGAGATAGAAAAATGTTACTTTTGATAATTGTGATTTCAAGAGAGAAAAAAATATTATTTTGACAATTGCATAGTTAAATACACACTTTATTATCTTTTAATTTTTTTTTTATTTCTTCACATGAACTCACATTCCAGTCAAAGATTTCTTTTACTTTTAGCAGTATGTTGTCAATATATGATATGCAAAATATAATTATATGTGAATGAATTAATTGTTCACCTTTCTTTTAATATAATTATGGCATGCAAAATATCTATATTATATGTGAATGAATTAATTTATTCTTTTTACAATCTAATAGTAAATTGTTCTACATATTACAATGGTTAAAAATAAAAGAATAATTCTGTACTAAAACGTGGATCATGTGAGAAGATGATTACAGCAGAGAGAAAGGGAAAGTACATTCCTGATTTGACATACTTAAATGCCTATCATTTTGAAAATATGCATGCATACTGACACTGTATAATGTTGGTATTTATTGATAGAAATAGATGTGTTTGGCTTTGACAGGCAGAAACCAAGACCAATTGTCAGAAAAAGAAAGGGCTAATTATTTTATATCATTTCACATAACTAACAATCTTCTGAAACTGATTGATGGAATTCCCATTTTGTTATTTTATGCTGCACTCATTATTATTTTCAAATGCGAGTCAGGTTTTACAAAATAATGTTCATCCTTTCTTCTGTACAGAAATTACAGTTTTGGTAAATATAACATTTTGAATTATGAAATTCTGATATTTTTTTAAATAGCATTTCGGATGACACTCTTTTTAAATAGTGTGTTGGTATTAGACGTATTAGACACGGTATCGAATATCGATATTCGTATGACACTCATAAGATATCTATTGGTGAAGTGTCTAATTCAAAAAATATTTGTTGTGTTTTTGATAATTTTAACACGGATCTAATACAATTTTAAAAATGAGAAATACATTAATTTTTTAAAAATTTAAATTTATTATATAATTTTTTATTATATTTATAAAAATAAAAAATAAATATTTTTAAATCAGTTATAAAATATATTTTATTGTTAAAAAAACACTAAAATATATTTCGTGCACATAAATTTTTATTGTCAATTTATATAATATAAAGATTCGTTGTTTCCATGACTTATATTTTAAAGTTTATATATATTTTTGTGTTAGTTTCGGTATCGTATTAGTGTATACATAAATTATAGAATATATCAGTGTGTCCGGTAAATAGATTATAATATCGCTAACAAATTTCTTAATCCAGAATTGGTAAAACATTCTTTCCGAGTTTACAATTCAAAATTGCAACACGTGCTGCTTTTTCTAGATATCACCTTTAATTTTTCGTACTTGTATTATATCCTATGAATGGTAATATTTAGAATATAATATATTTTTTTCAGAAATTATATAATATATTTCGAACTATTCTCTTCAAATGGTTTCTGAATACCGAAATCTAAAATAAAATCCTACCCATACAAAAAAAAGACAATATATTTTTTTTAAAAATTAGGAAGATCGTGGGAAAATTATTGGGTGAAGAAAAAAAGAGCTTATTTGTAAGAAAGGATATACAATTTTCTATTGAAGTTAGGATTTTTTACTATTTCTACTTAGTAATAATATCTCCAATGTTTCAAACCAGTTTTAAAGGTCAGGCTTTAGTCTTATATCAAACTCTCATTAAAGGAAGTTGATGTGATATGATTGAGATTTTAAAATTAAGAATTGAGTATTATATTATAAGAATTTGAGTCTTAATAATAAAATGTAATATTTTTAATACTGATAATCATATAATTTCCTTTTGTAAAACATTGAAGAGTAAATAAAAATTTGTGAATTCATATAAAATCATACAATTGGAGCATAAATTGAAAAAATATGGTGAGTTACTTAAAAGTTCATGGTAATGAAATTTATGTATATAGAAATTAAGAATTTATTTGAAGTCTATATATTTAAATTAATGAAATTTATTTGAAGTAAAATAATTTTTCAGTATAACTCCCATTTATTACCTAGGGTTAAAGTAAGAGTATTATTTTGATAGTAAAAAAAATATAGAATATCAATGTTGGAACTCCCATTGATTTTACATGTGCACATATTTAAATATAATTTCAATAATTTTTTTATCTAACTTTGCATTTTAAAAAATTCTTGGACTAGATAATTTTTTTATAAATAACTTTATAATTTATTATTTAAATTATAATAGTACTTTAATTTTGTTAAATGTTTTTTGGATTTTTTTTTAACTAATCATATATTAATAGTTAACTAATAATATATTTCATATTGCACCAATTGTGTTGTAACGAAAATCAAGTGGTAAAGTGATAATTGAAGAATTTGATTCTAGCAAGAGTATTGTTGAATGGTAAATTTTACAAAGTACATTAATTATCTTTAAGACAATGATTAGGTGAGTCAAATCACAATATGTTAAAGCAAAGTCTAATAGTTCCATAATTTTGATTAAATGATTGTCACAACAAAGTATAAAACATGAGAATGCTTCATTTGTAAGATAATGAATTATAAAATATAACAAATCATCTAAGATGCTAGTATTTTGTTTGTCAGACAATATAACAATATATAGTCTTCGCTTTGTCTGATCGATAAAGTCTTTATCTAACATTAAGTGCCCACAGTCTTTATGCATATGTTGTACCTAACGAAAATATTCTTAAAGCTTATTTTTGTATTGTAGGGAATGCAATCGTCTTCTATTTGCCCAGATGATCTACGCAAGCATAAGTCTAGATCAAAATCTCTTGGGATACGAGCTAAGGTTGTTTTGTTTCAATAACCATCCCAACACAAGCTTATGTCAACTATGGTCCATCCATATGCCTCGTACGATCTTTACTTTTACTTCATTTTAAGTTAAAATGTTTCTGACCCCAAGCTGATAAGTACTGCTAGCTATCGGGATGTGCTTGGGAAGGAGATTGAAATTTAAAGTTACACGGAGTGCATTTAATGAATCTATGCGTCCACACTCATCAAACATTATAAGATGAAGGTATCTGAGTTCAAAGGCTCTCAACGACCAGAAGAGGGTTGCCAACAACTCTTTCTTTCAAGCCTTATATAAAGTTATCATTCGAAGAAAAATACACAAAAGAAAACTATTGCTAAGTGTTAAAATGTTGCCATAATCTTTTTGCGCTCATGAAAGCTTTGTAGAGAATATTGTTTTTTCGTTTAGCAAACTAAAAGAGAGTTCATATCTTTGTTTACGTCGTAAGAAACTAATACTCTCTAATGCGAAAACCATTATGATATTTTTTTTATCACATCTTTATACAAATCGTATTTTTCTTAGCCAAGAGTGGCTACATTCCAAACAATACTCAATGTATTAGCTAAGAGTGATTGTTTTCCGAATAATACTTTGATTTAACAATAAATGGTTGTTGTCCAAATAATATTGTCTTAGCTAGAAGTAGTGTGTTCCAAACAATACTTACTGGGTTATCCATGAGTTACTGAGTTCCAAAGAATACTCAGGTTATTTATCCAAGAGTGGCTAAGTTCCAAAAAATACTCGTGCTTTTATCCATGAGTGGCTTCATATCCAAAAAAAATACTTGGGTTATTAAGAGTGGTTGTGTTCCAAATAACACTTAGTTTGTAGCTTGCAAGAGCAGTTTGAGTAGTGAAACTCAATCAGTCATTAAGAATTGGACATTGTCTACACTATCACACAAACCAGTATAAAGTTCACAACATGAATGACATATTATCATATCACACTAACTAAAAGAATGAGAGCTTTACGAACCAAATCTTTTTTGACAGAATTTTTGTTAAGTAAAACTATCATCTAATTGTGTATCATCAGACGATATATTATGAAAGTTTTAAAAAGTTTTAAAATACAATTTAAATCTTCCTTCTTGTGTTTTGACTTGTTTTCACTTAATCAAATTGTGACACTTGGACTACTACACAGTTACGTAGATAGAGTTGCATTCTAACTATTAGTTATAGTTTTTGGCCTAATGGTAAATTTTTGATCCAACAATTGGTATCAAAACTAAGGTTACAAGTTTGATTTTTAGTGAGGAAATTGTTGCAGGTGAAATTGTTATGAGTTGCGCCAATTGTTTCGTAGCGGAGGTCAGGTGGACCAAGTCACAATCAAAGAATTTGATTCCTAGTTGAGCAATTACTGATTTTTGAAGGATGTAGGAATTGTCCCGTGTTGGAGGCCTGATGGGCAAGTTATAATCAAGTCGTGACACTTAATTTGATACACTCTTCAATAGAAAAAATTATGCTTTAACTATTAACTATAACTTTTAGTTTAATGATAAGTGTTTGATCTAACATAATTTATAAACATACATCTACTAGTAGTCACAAAGATACATGAATCCTTAATCATAACACCAATTAACAATTTAATTTGCCATTCACATTTTTAGAAAGACTCATATTAAGCACGTCCTACCAAAGACTAAAACCTAACCCATTAAAAGTGTCTTGAGAATCCGCTCTCATCTTCTTACATTAGAGTAGTTCATAGACATATAACCTGATTGACAAACTTCTTTCAATTTCTCACCACTTGATGTTTTAATCTACTTGATCCGATCATTAGTGAAACATATATAAGATAGACATTGTTAGAATATATGACTTTAAATGAGAGGGGGGGTGAATTGTTTAAAGAAGATTTTTGTAAACTTTTAAGCCTAGAATGAAAATACTTCAAGAAAGCCTTGATTAAGAAATCAGTTTTTCAAAACATAAAGCAAAAGGCACAATACTGGTAAAAAAAATCGGTTGTTTTAACGAAACAATCGGTTGTTTATACCAGTTAACAAATATCAAAACTGAATTTAAAGAGTTAGGGAAAGAGAGATTGCACACAGAAATTTATACTGGTTCACTCCAAATCCAAAGCTACATCCAGTCTTCTCAGAAACCCTGAGGAAATCCACTAAGCAATCACAACTTGATCACTTACACAACAACCAAGAGAATGACCTTGAACACCTCAAGAAACACACTCTTCTTGGCCAAC
>Ga0123342_1008197_pt1 | contig 13323 bp, 14 predicted proteins | sample Turbeawhitnodule_FD_89960 | JGI IMG/M metagenome (GOLD analysis project Ga0123342, IMG submission 89960) | Root nodule microbial communities of legume samples collected from Mexico - Turtle bean Mexico white nodule | ecosystem: Host-associated > Plants > Roots > Nodule | place: Mexico: Nepantla...
GAATTGTTTATAAAAGATTTTCACAAATACTTTCCTTAGAATGAATCTTTAACAATCAATTTAGATAAGCAATTCAGAAAGCCAATCAAATATTCAAACAAAATTTGATATCAGAAATTCAATCAGTTAAAAGCACGATTTAACCGGTTGTTTATGACAACGGAAATATCAAACAGTTAAGGAGAGAAGAGATAGAGAGATTTACACACAAGGTTTACACTGGTTCACTCAATCCCAGAGCTACATCCAGTCCTCAGTCAAACCACTGAGTATTCCACTATGTAACCAATCACAGATTACAAACACACACACCACAAAGAGGTGACTTTGAATCCCACAAAGCCTACTCACCCTCTTTGCACACAACAAACACCTCAAGCCAGAATCACACTGACTTTACAGGATTTTACAAACAGTTTTACAGAGTGTAATATGAACAATAACAAGAAACTAAGCTGAACAATAACAAGAAACTAAGCAAGGGTAGAAAACACCTGGAATTACAGTACACCAGAAACCCTATTGATCAGCTCTTGAATCACAGCAAAGCCCAAAGGCAATCTTAGCTAAACTTGGAAAAAAACCTTTTCACAAGCAGTTGATAATCTCTAAAATTGATCTCAAATCAGATTATAAAAAATTTTCTCTTTCGTATTTCAAACATTTGAAGGAAGGCTATATTTATAACCTTTGAAAAAGTACCGTTTAAGGAAAGTTTAAAAAACTGAAACAGTTAAAACAAGTTTTCAAAAAGTTGTTAAGAAAACTTACATTTAATTGGTTGAAACTGTGATTTAACCGGTTGAATGGTTTCAGTAGTTATACAACTGATTAAAAAAACAGTTTCAAAAACTCCTTTGCCAGCTAAGTGACAAACAACCAATTGTCTAGAAACTTTAATCGGTTGTTTTTCCCTTTGCATGGAAAAACACTTTAATCTTTAAAAAAGATTGAAATGAGCTTTGTTTGAGAATCAAGACTGATCTTACAAAGATTCTAATCCCCTTAACTAAACCCAAACCTAAAACACAACACAACTTCAGGCTCCCATGAGGATTTGAAACATCAAAGCTTCCCATCTTCAATAATCTCTAACCAGTTATTTAATCCTTTCAACCGGTTGAGAGAAAGTGCCAATCGGTTGGTTTCATCATGAGTTTCATAGAATGCATTAAGCAATTGATCGTAGGTGGTACCTTTACTTGTTGAAGTAGAATCCATGCTACTTGTTACTGATGCTAGAAGGAAAAGATTAGCTTCCTCATCATCTGAAGAACTTGAGGATGAGACATCATTGTCATCCCATGCTATATATGCTTTCTTAGCTTTTCCCTTTTTCTCCCTTTTGAAGTCTCCTTTTTCTTTAACTTCATTGTTTGGACATTCAGACTTGATATGACCCTGTTCACAACAGCCATAGCAAGTCTACTTATTAGAATTGAATTTACTAGGTTTCCTTGACTCATACCTTTTAGAAGCTTGTCTCTTTCTCAAGAATTTGCTGAATTTTCTTGATAGCAAACTTATGTTCTCTTCTTCACTTTCACTGGAATCTGGTTGTTGTTTGTTAGCTTTGAGTGTTATGCTCTTGTTATGCTTGTCTTCACTTTCTTGAACAACAAGCCTTTGAATCTCAATTTCATGCTCTCTTAGTTTACCGAAAAGATATGCCACAATCATTGAGGTGAGATCCTTTGATTCAGAGATGGCAATAACCTTTGGCTGCCATGTTCTATCAAGACACTTTAGTACCTTGATGTTAAGCTCTTCTTCACCAAACTTCTTACCAAGACTCATAATATGATTCACAATGTGAGAAAACCTCTTCTGCACATCACATATGGATTCTCCCTTTTGCATTCTGAAGAGTTCATACTCTTGAATCAGAGCATGCTTCCTAGCTCTCTTCACATTAGTTGTGCCTTCATGTGTGACCTCCAAGATGTCCCACATTTCTTTGGCCGAGCTACATTGTGAAACTCTGAAAAACTCATCACAGCTTAGAGAAAATGTTATAATATTTTTGGCTATCCAATCAAATTCAGCTTTCTTACATTCTGCCTCAGTCCACTCGGATGAAGGTTTATAAACTAAAACATCATCTTTCTTAACTTGGGGTACAAAAAGACCATTTTAAATTGACTCCCAAAATGCCTTTATCAGTTGAGTGTATAAAAAATTTCATTCTCACTTTCCAAAATTGGTAATTAACTCCACAAAACAGTAGTGGTCTGTTTATTGAGGCACCTTCCCCAAAGGGCATTTTATTAGCCATCAAAAGATTTTCAGAAAACAAAGACTTGAGTAACTTTCAAGAACCTAGCTCTTGATGCCAATTGTTAGGATTAATGGCTAGAATAAAAGGGGGGTGAATTGTTTATAAAAGATTTTCACAAATACTTTCCTTAGAATGAATCTTTAACAAATAAGCAATTTAGAAAGCCAATCAAATAGTCAAACAGAAACTTATATCAGAAATTCAATCGATTAAAAGCACGATTTAATCAGTTGTTTATGATAGCGGAAATATCAAACAGTTATGGAGAGAAGAGATAGAGAGATTTACACACAAGGTTTATACTGGTTCACTCAATCCCAGAGCTACGTCCAGTCCTCAGTCAAACCACTTAGTATTCCACTATGTAATCAATCACAGATTACAAACACACACACCACAAAGAGGTGACTTTGAATCCCACAAAGCCTACTCACCCTCTTTGCACACAGCAAATACCTCAAGCCAGAATCACACTAACTTTACAGGATTTTACAAACAGTTTCATAGAGTGTAATATGAACAATTACAAGAAACTAAGCAAGGGTAGAAAACACCTGGAGTTATAGTACACCAGAAACCCTATTGATCAATTATTGAATCACAGCAAAGCCCAAAGGCAATCTTGCTAAACTTGGGAAAACACCTTTTCACAAACAGTTGATAATCTCTCAAATTGATCTCAAATCAGAGTGTAAAACTTTTTCTCTTTCGTATTTCAAACATTTGAAGGAAGGCTATATTTATAACCTATGAAAAACTACCGTTTAAGGCAGATTTAAAAATCTGAAACAGTTAAAACAAGTTTTCAAAAGCTGTTAAGAAAACTTACATTTAATCGGTTGAAACTGCGATTTAACCGCTTGAATGGTTTCAGCAGTTGTATAACTGATTCAAAAACCAGTTTCAAAAACTCCTTTGCTAGCTAAGTGACAAACAACCGATTGTCTCAAAACTTTAATCGTTTGTTTTTCCCTTTGCATGGAAAAACACTTTAATCTTTAAAACAGATTGAAATGAGCTTTGTTTGAGAATCAAGACTGATCTTACAAAGATTCTAAACCCCTTAACTAAACCCAAACCTAAAACACAACACAATTTCACGCTCCATGAGGATTTGAAAAATCAAAGCTTCCCATCTTCAACATCCTGGGCCCTTCAAGAAACACACTCCTTTTGGCACAACAGTCCACAGAAATTAGAACAACCTCTGATTCTGCACTTACACCCAATTACAGAAATACAGTAATCAAGGAAGAAGAGAATAAAATACACTTGGGTAATACAAAGCTTAAAGATCAGAAGTACACCCCAATCCTATTCCACACACTTGAAAATCCAAAGCTTGATGTGAATCTTGAAAACTTGAAATCGAATTTGCACTATGATTTCTCAAAACTATTTTCTTACATTCCAGGAGCGTATAACTAACTTTTTATTCTCCAAAGAATGATTAAAAACATTTAAAACAGGAGCACATTCAGTTAGAAATCGTTTAAGATAGATTAACAAGTCAGAAATGAATTTTGTTAGGATTTTCAAAGAAACAATCGGTTGAAAACACGAAACAATTGATTGATTTTGTTTGACAGTTAACTCAACCAAGTCAAACAACTTTCAACCTTTTTCAAAACCTTCTAAAAACAAAACAACCGATTGATTCGATAAAACAACATGTTGTTTTTCACTTAGTTGAAAAACATTGCCTTTTAAAAAAGGTTTTCAAATCAAATCAGTTCTGGATTCAAACAAGGAGTGGATTACACTTTAATCTACCCAGATCTCACCCACACACAGCAACAACACCAACCTTTCATCAAACACCTTGGATTTGGATTCTTCAAAGCTCTTGATCACTTTTGATCAACAATCTCCCCCTATTTGATGAAGACAAATCCCTGGTTGTTTGTGTTGGTCTTGTTTGAATCTGAAACAACACATGCAAAACAGAAACTATGCAAACCCATAGCATCTCTAATAGCAGGTTATGATGACATACTAACTAGTTTTTTGCATAACCACAAGAGTAGAAAAACCAGCATATGCAACACCAAAACCAAACCAACATATGCATCAGAAACTAAAACATACTTCAATCAGAGTTATAGTAGTTTTAAGACAACACAAAAAACATATTCTCCCCTTATTTGTCTTCACAAATAGAATTAGGGAGAGATAAAAACTGAATTAAGAAAGAGTTTGTGAATCAAGAATACCTAACTCATTTCTTAAAAAGAAAAACCTGTCTTTTGGAAAATGTTTTGTGAATATATCAGCAAGTTGCAATCTTGTTTCAATGAATTTCATCTTACAATCTCCATTGTTCACATGATCCCTTATGAAGTGATGAAGAATCTCAATGTGCTTTGTTCTTGAATGCTGAATCTAATTTTTGGCGAGATTTATAACATTTGTATTATCACAAAACAAAGGCACCTTGCTAATCTTTAAGGCAAAATCTTCTAGTTGTTATTTGAGCCAAAGAATTTGTGCACAACAACTTCCAGCAGCAATGTATTCAACCTCTGCAGTGGAAAGAGCCACACAAGCTTGTTTCTTGCTATGCAAAGAAATAAGATTGATCCAAGAAAATGACAAGTGCCACTTGTGCTTTTTCGGTCCAGCTTACACCCTGCAAAATCAGAATCAGAATATCCAATTAAGTGTATAGGAGAGTGAGAAGGATACCATAAACCAACATTGGTTGTTCCTTTGAGATATTTGAGAATTCATTTTGCAACCTTGAGATGAGATTCCTTTGGATTTGCTTGGAATCTTGCACAAAGACATGACAAACATGATATTCGATCTACTTGTTGTGAGATAGAGTAAGGAACCAATCAATCCTCTATATTTGGTTTGATCTACCTCTTTTCCAGCCACATCAACATCTATATAACAACTTGATGGCATAAGTGTGCTAGCTTCTTGGCAACTTTCCATTTCAAACTTCTTGAGAATTTCTTTGCAATACTTGATTGACATAGGAAAATTCCATCTTTGGATTGCTTGACCTGCAGTCCAAGAAAAAATGAAAGCTCCCCCATCATAAACATTTCCAACTCACCTTGCATGGAACCCACAAATTCTTCACATAAACTATCTTTGGTGGCACCAAAAATGATGTCATCAACATATATTTGGACCAAGATAATTTCAGAATTTGACTTCTTGATAAAGAAAGTCTTGTCAATCATCCCTCTCTCATAACCATTGGATAAAAGAAAGTTACTAAGCCTCTCATACCACTGCCTAGGAGCTTGCTTAAGTCCATACAAGGCCTTTTTCAGCTTGTATACATGGTTAGGATGTTGATAATCTTCAAATCTTGGTGGTTGTTCAACATAGACTTCTTCATTGATGATTCCATTAAGGAAAGCACTCTTAACATCCATTTGAAACAATTTGAACCCACTCATACAGGAAAAGGCAAGCAACAATCTTACTGCTTCCAATCTGGCCACAGGAGCAAAGGTTTCACCATAATCAATCCCTTCTTCTTGGTTGTAACCTTTGGCAACTAGTCTTGCCTTATTTCTAGTAATCATACCAGATTCATCCAACTTGTTTCTGAAGACCCATTTAGTTCCAATGATATTCATCTCATCTGACTTGGGAACAAGAAGCCATACATCATTCCTTCTGAACTGATTTAGCTTTTCATGCATTGCAGCCACCCATTTCTCATCATTAAGTGTTTCTTCAATTGACTTTGGTTCAACTTGAGAGACAAAAGTTGAGTGCCTGCAGTAAATTGAGACAATACTGTGTGTAGAAACACCTTTCTTTATTTGCCCAATGATGTTTTCCACTGAAAGATCCCTTGGAATTCTCCATTTTTTAGGCAATTCATCCTACTGCAAAATTTCAACCGGTTGTTTCGACGAATCAATCGATTGTTTTTCTGGACAAGATTCCAGCTTCTGCAAAATGATGTTCTGTTCATCCTCTTTTGTGCAATTCTTCGAGGATTTCATTTCCTTGTGATCAACATCATCAAACAACACATGAACAGATTCTTCTACAATCACGAGTCTCTTGTTGTAGACCTTATAAGCATGGCTATTTGAGGAGTAGCCAATAAAGATTCCATTGTCAGCTTTCTCATCAAACTTTCCCATATTTTTTTCCCCATTATTCAAAACAAAACAGTTGCATCCAAACACTTTTAGGTGACTAATGTTTGTCTTCCTTCCATTGAAGAGTTCGTAAGGAGTTTTCTTCAAGATTGGCCTTATGAGCACTCTATTCATCACATAACAAGAGGTGCTAACAGCATCAGCCCAAAAATATTTGGGTAGGGAGGATTCACTTAGCATGGTTCTTGCTAGTTCTTTAAGAGATCTGTTCTTTCTTTCCACTACTCCATTCTGTTGAGGAGTTCTTGGTGCAGAAAAGTTGTGCAGGATCCCCATCTTTTCACAGAATTTGCTGAATTTCTCATTTTGAAATTCCCCTTCATGATCACTCCTTATAGAACCAATGCTACTGCTTTTTGTGTTTTGTAGTCTTCTAGCAAGCTTTTTGAAGGCAGAAAAAGCATCACTCTTTGATTCCAAGAAGAGTGTCCATGTGAACCTGGAAAAATCATCAACAATAACAAGAGCATAATAGTTACAACCAAGGCTCATGGTTCTTGAAGGACCAAACAAGTCCATGTGCAACAACTCAAGGGGTTTTGAAGATGAAACAACATTTTTTATTTTAAAGAATATTTAGTTTGTTTCCCCTTTTGACATGCTTCACATATGTGGTCCTTCTCATACTTGTGTTTGGGTAACCCTATCACAAGATCTTTTGAAATTATTTTGTTCAAATGATTCATGTGAATATGGGTTATTCTTCTGTGCCATAGCCAGGATTCATCATGCTTAGAAAGAAGACAACCAATGGAACAAGAAGAATAGATATCTAAGAGATATACATTGTTGATTCTTTTACCAATCAACATTATTTCCTTTGAGTTGGGAAGGCAGATCTCACAGGAGTTTGGCTTGAAGATGACTTGATAACCCTAGTCACACAGTTGGCTAATGTTAAGCAGGTTGTGTTTTAGACCTTCCACATACAAGACATCATGAATCAATAAATTGCTCTTGTCTCCTATAAAGCCTCTTCTAAGAATCCTTCCCTTGTTGTTATCTCCATAGGTCACATGCCCTTCTTGTTTGGAAGTGATGTTCACAAACTTAGATTTATCTCCAGTCATGTGTTTGGAGCAGTCATTGTCTAGGTACCACAACTACATGCTTTCCATCAAATTTCCATACAAAAGGCAAATTCAAGTACCAAGATTTGGTCCCCTTACAAAAGTGGGTCCTTTTGCATTACATTTATCACTAGAACTTCAGAAACTTTGGGAATCCATCTCATAATACCTTTAGGAACAAAATATTTCCTAATTTTACATAATCTAACAAAGTGACCTCTCTTCATGCAGTAAAAACATGTAACAACCGGTTGTTTCGATTTTTCAATCGGTTGTTTTTCAGGAACTTTTGAAAAAGGCTTTGAAATCCCACTTTTCTTGCTTTGTGGATTAAACCCCAAACCAGATTTTCCAAAAACACATTTTTGGGATGCCGAGATAATTTCAAAGTTAGATTTACCCTTTGAAAGTTTATCCACAGTTTTAATAAGATAGTGGACTTTATTCTCAAGAGTTTAACAATTTTCACAAACTTTTGAGTCACACAAGCAAGAAGAATTCTTATAAAGCAGTTCAAGATTTTCAAGATCAACTTTTGAATTTTCCAATTCTTTTTCTAGTGTTTTGACTCTATTTTCAAGCCAGTTGTTCAACTCTTTCAACAGGTTGCTCAGTAGAGCCAATCGGTTAGCTTGCTCATGAGTTTCTTTAAAAGCTTGAAGCAATTGACTATAGTTTTCAGCATTTAAAGAGGCACAAAAAGTTACACTACTTGTATCATCTTCTCACTTTGCCAACAAACACAGATTAACTTCTTCATCTTCACTTGATGAGGACACTTCATTTTCATCCCAAGCAATGTAGGCTCTTTTTTATTTCCCTTTCTTTTCCTTCTTGCTTGACTTCTTTTCCTTGCCTTCGTTGGGCATTCAGATTTTATATGCCCCTGTTCTCCATAACCAAAACAAGTATAACTGTTAGGATTAAAATCACTAGTTTTCTTGTTTCCATACCTTTCTTTGTTGGATTTCTTGTTGCGGTTTTTTTTTCAAGAATTTGCTGAACTTTTTGGACAACAAACTAAGAGTTTCTCCCTCACTTTCATCACTTGAGTCTTGCTTATTTTTGTTCTTGACAACTTTCTAGGTTGTGTTCCTTACATGTTTGTCTTCACTTTCTTGAACATTGAGTCTATTCATTTCCAACTCATGTTCTCTAAGCTTTCCATACAAGGAGGTTGTGGTTAAAGATGTCAAATCTCTAGACTCAGAGGTGGTAGTAAATTTTGGTTGCCAAGATTTATCAAGACACTTGAGAATCTTGATGTTCAACTCCTCTTTGTCAAAGACTTTTCCAAGACTCATTAGATGATTGACTATGTGAGTGAATCTTTTTTGTACTTCAGCAATTGATTCTCCTTTGAGCATTTTGAACATCTCGTACTATTGTATTAGAGTATGTTTCCTTGCCCTTTTCATATCATTTGTCCCTTCATGAGTGACCTCTAGAGTATCCCACATTTCCTTTGCCGATGCATATTGTGAGATCCTGAAAAATTCATCAGAATTTAAAGCAGAAGTTATGATATTCTTGACAATGCAATCAAACTTGACCTTTTTATTTTCTGCATCAGTCCATTGGAACCAAGGTTTTTCAATAGAAACACATTCCTTTTCAAATTTAGGAATGAAAGGGTCATTTTCAATTGCATCACAAATCCCTTTATGAAGAAGAGATTCAACAAAGATTTTCATTCTAACCTTCCAAATCTGATAGTTCAAACCACAAAACAATGGTGGCCTGTTAATTGAGGCACCCTCCCCAAAAGATAGTTTTTCAGCCATAGAAAAAAGATTTAGGATAGAAAACTTGAGTAACTTTCAAGAACTTAGCTCTTGATGCCAATTGTTAGAATATATAGCCTTTAAACAAGAGGGGGTGAATTATTTAAAAGAGATTTTCTAAAACTTTTGAAGGTTTAATGAAACTCAGTGAAGAAATCCAGAAAAGGAACCAAGTTAGCCAAGAATACAATTTGTTTTAAAGTGAAACATAGAAAAACAATCGGTTGTTTCTTCGATTCAATCGGTTGTTTATACCAGCAGAATTTAAAACAACTTAAAACCAAAATTTATAAGAGATCAGAGCAAGAGAAATGCATACAAGTAGTTTATATTAGTTCACTCTTACACCAAGAGCTACATCCAGTCCCCAGAAACTTCTGGGTTTCTACTATGCAATCAAAACTAGATTACAACACAAACCACCAAAAGAGTGACCTTGAGCCCTTCAAGAAACACACTCCTTTTGACACACCAATCCACAGAAATCAGAACACCCTCTTATTCTGCACTTACACCCAATTACAAAATTACAGTAATCAAGGAAGAAGAGAATAGAATACACCTGGGTATTACAAAGCTTAAAGATCAGAAGTACACCCCAATCCTATTCCACACACTTGAAAATCCAAAGCTTGATGTGAATCTTAAAAACTTGAAATCGAATTTGCACTATGATTTCTCAAAACTATTTTCTTACATTCCAGGAGCGTATAACTAACTTTTTATTCTCCAAAGAATGATTAAAAACATTTAAAACAGGAGCGCATTCAGTTAGAAATCATTTAAAAGAGATTCACAAATTAGAACTAAATTCTGTTAGGATTTTCAAAGAAACAATCGGTTGAAAACACGAAACAACCGATTGATTGGGTTTGACAGTTAAGTCAACCAAGTCAAACAACTTTCAACCTTTTTCAAAACCTTATAAAAACAAAACAACTGGTTCGGTAAAACAACAGGTTGATTTTCACTTAGTTGACATTCCATTTAAAAAAAGGTTTTCAAATCAAATCAGTTCTGGATTCAAACAAGAAGTGTGGATTACTCTTCACTCTTTATCAACCGTAAATGCTCTGACACATACAATTATACTTAATTTGATGGAGTTGTTTGATCTGAAAGTGAACATTTTTTTCAATATCACACCTTGAGAGTTATTTTTTGATTTCGTCAAGACATTAAAATAAATAAATTATTTTTAGATAATAGTGATAGAAACAACACTTGTAAGGTTAGATGGTTTCCAAATCAAAGTTTAGTTGAATTATGTATTTATTTTTGTTGTATAAATTAAATTAATTTTTTGTTGTATAAATTAAATTAATTTTTTTTATAAGTTATATTAATTTGTTGTTGTATAAATGAAATTAATTTTTTGTTGTATAAATTAAACTAATTTTTTTGTTATATAAATTAAATTCATTTTTTTATTGTATAAATTAAATTATTTTTTATAAAATTTTAATTCAATGTATTAAGATTTAATTAAAATATTTAAAATATTAGAAAAATGGTGAATTAAATAGGACGTGACCGACACATTCTAATTAAATAGAAATTTTGGTGCACCGCTCAGTATGCTCCATCATGGTCAACTTCTAGTGCCTTCCCCGTCGCTGCTCCAATGTCATTTATCGGAAGTAAAGTTTTAAAATTTCAAAATTTTTGATTAATTTTTTGTGATTATTATTGTGTGAATGTATGTGATTTGGTTGAGTTTATGTGAATGATTTTAGTGAAAACATAATTCTGTTGTGATATTAAAAAAATTTAAACCTGCAATGGAACACTTTGAAACTTGAAAGGTTAATTTTAATTTTAATAAAACTGAATTTCTAAAAGTGATTTAATAGGATTTAGGGTTTCAATTTGATTAAAACTGATTTAATAGAATGGGAAGGTTAAAGTTTTCTTAAAAAAATGGAAATGAGAATAAAAAAAGAAAGATAATTAATAAAAAAAGAAAAAGTAATTAATAAAAAGATAAGTAATTAATAAAAGAAGTTTGGAAAGAAATTTATTACCGTTTAAAAATAGTTTAGGAAATTTCATTTTTAATTTTTTATTGAATATCTTGTAAAAATGTATATTTAGATGTTTTTTATTTATTTTTTCCATTGATTATGTTGAATTAATGGTTATGTTGTAATAATTAAGTACGTTACTTAGAATTTTTTTTTTCCATTGGTTACGTTGTAATAATTAAATACATCTAGAAATTTTTCATTTTTTTCCATTGTGTTTAAGAAAAAAATATTGGTGCTGCAGAGAGTAAAAAACATGGGCAGCAGATTGGGCCAAGTTTTGCAAGAAAATCTTACAAATAGTGATGTGAGGGGTGTATAAATTAAATAAGGGATGCATAGAGTAAAAGTGATGGGCAGCAAAATGGGCCCATATTTTTCATTAATGTTGCAATTAATTAGTAAAGTGGTGGGTGTAGAAAATAAATAGGGGCTGCATAGAGTAAAAGTCTTGAAGTAGCAGAATGAGCCCATGTTTTTGAAGAAAATGTTACCATTAGAAATTGGGGAGGTGTATAAAATAAATAGGGGATGCATAGAATAAACGTGATTGGCAGCATAGACTAAAAGTGATGGGCATCATAATGGGCCCATGTTTTTCATATTATATTGGGAGATGTGATGTGGGGGTGTATAAATAAATAAGGGCTGCATAAAGTAAAAGTGAAGGGCAGCAGACCCATGTTTTCCATTATTATGTTGCAAGTAGTGAACTAGTGGGTGTAGAAAACAAATTGGCCCAAGTTTCAAATAACTAAATTATTTTAAAAATTGTGATAGATAAAAATTGAATTAAGAGAGTAAATTTTTATACATATAAATGAAATTACGATCTATGAATTACGATGTATGAATTACAGTGTTTATACGTCCACGTTAAATGAAATCACAATGTATGTATTACGATGTATAAGTTACGATGTTTATACGTATGCATTAACTGAAATTACAATGTATGAATTATGATGTTTATACATATGTGTTAACTAAAATTTCGATGTATGAATGAGGATGTATGAACTATTGTATTATATTCAACTCGCACCTTATTGTATCCTATTCCTCTAGGATTTACGAATACAAAATTCTTACACTACTATGATAATTAATTTCGATGTATGAATTATTGTATTATATTTAGATCAAACATTATAGTATCCTATTCATCTAGGATTTACAAATACAAAATTCTGACACTAACATGATAACTAATTACATGAATTAGTATGTTTTAAATATTTAGATACTAAGTTTAAACAATAAAGTTCACATGTGACATATGTAGTGCATTGGGCACTGATATCCACATGATTCATGTATTAGATCGTCTGTAGGGTATAAGTATACAATTAAGTGTTGATAATTTCATCATCAACATAAATAACAATGGATCGAGATTGGATGTATGAAATGCTTGATTCTCTAAGAAGATTGAGACAGCCCTTCATAAATGGCGTTCATGATTTTGTTTCTAAGGCAATGAATCAAGTTTCATACATACCAGATGGAGGGTTAAGGTGTCTGTGTGTGAAATGTTGTTGTGAGAAAATTCTCAAACCTTCTCATGTCAAGAGTCATATGCTTCAACATGGCTTTCAACCCAACTATAGGGTATGGGTTTATCATGGAGAAACAAAGACAAATGAGGTTAACTTAAACATTGCATCCACCATCTATGATAACATTAGGCGTGATGATGACTTTGGATCATTATCCGAAATGGTGAACAATGCATACATGCAAGAAAGTGATATAAAAACTCGTTATGTCAATGTTATCGAGGATGTAGAAGAACAACCTAACGCTGAAGCACAAAAGTTTTATGATATATTACCATCTACCCATCAACCCATTTATGATGGAGCAACTCAGTCTAAATTTTCAATAGCCATAGGTGATGGAAGAGGCCCAAGCACAAGCCCACATGCAAGCCCACCAAAGGGTAGATTTGGGCCAACCAAAGAGTTATGGCCAAGAGGATCCAAGAAGACGTTCTTTTACATGTTCAAATGCCATAAACTCTAGTGTAGA